>Ga0307507_10000160_pt1 | contig 119762 bp, 31 predicted proteins | sample 7_EM_MG_FD_207223 | JGI IMG/M metagenome (GOLD analysis project Ga0307507, IMG submission 207223) | Populus trichocarpa ectomycorrhiza microbial communities from riparian zone in the Pacific Northwest, United States - 7_EM | ecosystem: Host-associated > Plants > Roots > Unclassified | place...
AAAGAATTCTATAACTAATACCCTAATAAGCTAGGACCCCCGAAGTATCTAGACAAGTGGATAGAGTGCTAGTATAGCGAAGATAATAAGCTACCTGTTGAGCATACAGATAAAAACACCTTACGGACATGATACGGACATATAAAGCCTAAGGGCAGGCTTTTTCGGAGGGGGGGGGTAATGTTACGGCGCTAGTGGAAAACGGTGGATTATGGTAGACGTTATGGTAGACGCCGAGTCACGTGAGCCCACGTGACTAGAGGACCGCATAAAACTTCGCACGGCGCTGCTATTCTTCTCCCTTCCTTTCTCTAGCTTTGGATCCTCGTTTATAGACTACTAATTGTACAGGCTTGCGCGTCCCTTATGCCGTGCTCATTAACTGAGTCGCTAACAATAACTACTAACTAGGACGTATAATTTATATTTACTAGTTAGAACGGGTTCACGGAAAGACTAATATAGATGTTTAAAGACCTAGAAGCATTAACTACAGCAGAATGAAAGCTTTAAAACTTGGTATAATGTTCTTTAGTAATTAAGTATACAATATAGTTTTAGACACTTATAATGTAGGTTAAGTGGAATAATAAGGCGCTTATGGCACAGTATAAACAGGGACTTAAGGCTAAGGTCTAGGACGTAATTATCCTAATAGAAGATGTAGAAAGTCTATAAGACTTAATAGATTAGTTAATAAAGATTAACAATAGGATCTATTAAAGGGAACAAGCTAAGAAAGGGTAAGATAGAGTTCTATAGTTATATAAGGCGCAGAGTATGCAATAATAGACATAGAGTTAAAAACTATAGAATAGCGCAGAGCTAATAAACCTAAGCAGTACTAAAGAATTTAAGAGATGGATAAAGAAACTATGGAAACCTAAAGGTTAAGGATTAAGTAATTATAGGACTAAGGAGCAGAGGCCAAACTAGGGATCTTAGCAGTAGAAGACGTTTAGGCGGACTCTATAATAAGAGAAATGGTTTAAAGATAGAGCTTATATAAATTATGGAAAATAAGGTTATTTTACCAAAGACTATAGAGGTGGTTAGAGTAACTATATGGTAAAGGGCACTAGGTTATTAGAGTATAATAATATAGATATAAGGATGTTGCGTGGGACTAAGGAGTGTTTAATTAGACACTTTATGTTTTATTATAACAACGCATGCTAAATTTATAAAGATACTAAGTATAGTGTAAGCTATTGGCCATAAGAGCCAGAGTTAAGAGAACTTAAAGGAACCAGAAAGTTAGATAAAGAACAAGATTAACTCTATAAGCTAGATTGGGATGTTATAGCAACGTACGGATAAAGATTAGCAATAATAATAATAGAGTTAGAGTACTTATTAATTATTAGCGACAAGGACGAAAAAAAGGCTAACTAGGAGCACTTAAACCTTAATGACGTAATAGAAGCAGAGACTGAAACCACTATAGAACGCGGATTAGTAACAGGTATTATAACACCGTTGGATATAATTTCCATTACTTTATAAGACAGAAGGAGTAATATCTAAAGATAATTAAGTAAGTAGACAACTGCTAGTGCTAGCTTACCATTTATAAAAGGTAAAAGGCCATAGGTCCAAGATTCTTAAGAAGAGATAAGGAAGGCTCTAGACTTATAAGACGCGATAAGGACAGCTTAAGAACCTATAACGGATAAAAACTAAAGGGAAAGGGTAGCAACTTAGTTTAGTAACAAATAAATAAGTATAGGATGCAAGTTTAAGAACTAAGAGTTTGGAGAACAAATAAGAACGTTAGTGGAAAGCTAAGATTTCAATAAATAAATAAGGACTATAGCATTTCTAGGGGAATATAGTATTTAGCCTAAAGATTAAAAAGTTAATATAGGGATAAAGAAGCAAGATGACTTTAAAGATCTAGCTGTAAGACGCAGAAAACAAGAAACTATAGATAAGTTTAAACAGAGAATTATTGTATAGTAAGAGTAGAAGCTAGACTAAAGGTCTATAGCAGGTTATATAAAGGACAGAGCACCTATATAAAGAGTTACTAATAGGCCTAGTGTAGGGATACTTAGGGTAAAGTGGTTAGACGAACTGGAACAAGAAGAAGATCTAGACATTCCAGTTAGGTTTAAAGAAAGACATACTAAAGGATGTTATAACGTAGTGATGACAAGGTACTTTCTTATAGATAAACTATATACACTAAACCAGTTGTATAGAAAGTAGTATAGGCAATGACATAATAATGAATAGGAAGATTTTTATATGTGGCTAAATAAGAAGGTAGTTTAAGACTAACCTATTATAGAGAAACGTATAAGTCATATTAAAGGAGTATTAATTATAATGTTAAGGAACCTAGAAGAAGGATCTAGGGACTAGAGAAGTGGGTAATAAATCTTAGTACCTATAATAGAGATACTAGTGGTTAGGTTAACTAGGTATAGATTTAAACTTAAAGATAAAGATAAGCTAAGAGTTAACCTAAAATATACAGCGTATTATACACTATTATAGATAGCTTGTGTGGATAATATATGTAATATATATAGAGCACTAAAAGATAAAAACCAGAAGTACCTAATAAGGATATATTAGGCACTAGAAGAAAAGCGGTTTAAAAATGCTAAGTATATACATAGATGGCACCCAGTAGAAGTGTAAAGCTAAGGGGACTTAACACTTTAACTAGGAAGATTCCTTATGGAAGAATGCCTAGACAGATAATAGTGGTAGGAGTGCCTAGAGAATACTTGTCTATAGTATATAGAGGAAAAGAAATGAACTAAGTATTGGCCTAAGTTGGACTAAGTATAAATAGGATCTAGCAGCTAATAGTTAGGAAAAGGGAAGGCCTATAGGACTAGAGGGAACTAGTAGTAGAGCCTTAAACCCTTAAAGGAATTTAAGGATAACACCTAAATTTAAGAATTAAGTGGTAAGATTAGTAGTTTAAAGTGTTAATAGATAGTGGAGTAATAAGGAACCATATATTACTAAAAATAGTGGAAAGGATAGGGTTACCGTATAGATAAAAGGAACACCTATATTTACTTATAACGATTTTAGGAGATTAGATAGCTTATAGAGGAGGCATTATTAATCTTAAAATAGGACCTATTTAGTTAACTATTAAAGGGAGATAGGTTAAAATGTCTTTTAATATCCTACTATTAGGATAGGATAAGGTAATACTAGGAATGCCTTAGTTATAGGAATATAATCTAAAGATTAATTGGGTTATAGGTTAGGTTAATATTAGAGATACTTAATAATATAAAGTGTAATAGTAGACCAAGTTGGTATGGTACTAGGTTGGAGTAATATATAAAGAGACTAAGCGAAGCTTAAGTTATGTACTAAAGAGATATTGCAAGTATGGTAAAAAGTTATAGTTACTAGAAAGTAAAAGGCTGTTAGAGTATACAGTATAGAATTATAAGATAGAATTGGAAAAGGGAATAAGTCTAAAGTTCTTTCTAATTTATCAGCTTACTAAAATAGAGTTAGTAGTACTTAAAGAGTTTATCTAGGAGAACTTATAAAAGGGATATATTAGACCATTGCAGTTATTAGTAGGATATCTAGTATTGTTTATCCTAAAGAAAAATAGAAAACTTAGGATGTGTATAGACTATAGATAGTTAAACAGCATTACTAGGAAGGATAGGTATCCTTTACCCTTAATTAGTGAAATCTAAAATAGGATAGGTAATGCAAAGATCTTTATAAAGATAGATCTAAGATAGGCGTACTATTAGATCCGGATTAAGGAAGGCAATAAATGGAAGGCAGCTTTTAGGTTAAAGGAAGGACTATATAAACCATTAGTTATGCAATTTAGGCTTATAAATATACCAGCAACGTTCTAGAAGCAAATTAATAGTGTGTTAGGAGAATACCTTAATAAGTTTATTATGGTATACCTTGACAACATTATTATCTACTTAGAGAGTGAAGAGGAATATAGAGAATATGTTAAGTGGGTCTTAGGAAGACTATAAGAAGAACAGATGCTAGTAGCAATTAAGAAATACAAGTTCTTTATAAGGAAGACTAATTTTATAAAATTTATTATTAAACTAGGAAAAATTAGCATGGACCCAAAGAAGGTAGAAGCTATAGTGAATTAGCAAAAACTAGAGAATGTTACGCAGTTAAGATTATTTCTAGGGTTTTGCAATTACTATAGGAGGTTTATAGCATAGTGGTTAAAAAGTATTAAGCTATTTACACAATTAACTAAGAAAGAGGAACTATAGACATAGGGAACTAAATAAAAGAAGTTATTTAAGGAACTTAAGGAGTTGTTTACCTAGGAACCAGTTCTTAAGATCTATTAACCAAGATTAGATATGGTTGTTAAGATAGATGCATTAGACTTTATACTAGAAGTATGTTTGCTATAAAAGCATTAGGACACATGGCATCTAGTGGCGTACTATAGTTAAAAGATAATACTACTAGAACTGAACTATGACATCTATAATAAGGAGTTATTAGGTATAGTTGCAGTATTAAAGGAATAGAGAGCATTCTTGCAAGGCACAGAGAAACTATTTATAGTTAAAACGGACTATAAGAACCTTATAGGATTCCTAATAATAAAGGAACTTAACTAAAGATAGGTTAGATAGGCGGAAATGCTTGCAGAATACTATTTTGAAATTTAGTATACTAAGGGTACAAATAACGCACGAGCAGATATTCTAAGCAGAAAGGCTAAACTATAAAGTAATGAAAAGCCATTAGGGGCTTTATTGCGAAAGGATTAAGACGGATTAATTAGGTATAATTATCCAAAGATTGTAGTAACTAGGGAAAGTTAAGTCTATAGATTACTAGAGAGTGACTAAACCTAGAAGATCTAAGAAGTATAGGCAGAGGATCTAGACTTAGAGCAATATAAGAATAAAGAAGCTACTTATATTCCAAGGGCGATTGCAGAGGAGTTTATAAGAGAGTTCTATAAAGGAATAACATAAGGACATAATAGAGCTACTGGCTTAGTGTTAAGACTTTAAGAGGAGTATGTTATTTAAGGAATCTAGGGACTAGCAAGACAAGTTATAAGAGAATGTCCAGATTGCTAAAGAAATAAACTAATAAGGTATAAGCTATATAGAGGGCTATAACCTATAGAAATACCAGAAAGACTATGGGAAGTCATATTATAGGACTTTATTATTAAGTTACTAAAGTTAAAAGATCCTATTATAGGACAAGATTATAACGCGATTTTAGTAATAGTAAATAAGCTTATAAAGTGGGGATACTTTATAGCATGCACAGAAGAGATATTAGCAAAGGATGTTGCTAGAATCTATATTAAGGAAGTGTTTGTAAGGTATAGAGTACTAAGTAAAATTGTATTGGATAGGGATCTAAGATTTATAGTAGTATTTTAGGAAGTGTTTCTAGCAGAATAAGGAGTTTGTATAGTAACCTCTATAGCGTATTATCCGCAAACGGACAAATAAATAGAAAGATTGAACTAGACACTAGAACAGTATCTAAGGCATTATATTAATTATGCGCAAAATAATTGGGTATTATTATTACTAGTTGCATAGTTTATATATAATGCAACACCACAAAAAGGAATAGGGATATTACCATTTAAGGCGAATTACGGGTATAAGCTAAGAACGTTGTTATCACCACGTTAAGCAAAGAAGACAAGTAGCGCAGCTAAGTAAAGAATGAAGATACTAATGAATCTTTATATAAACCTTAAAGAAACAGCTAAACTAGTATAAGAATAAATAAAAAAGTACTATAACGCTAAAAGATCTAAGGGACCAGATCTTAAAGAGGGAGATAAAGTGTGGCTACTACACAAAAATTTTAAAAGTTGATGACTAAGCAAGAAGTTGGACTATGTTAAACTAGGACCTTTTAAAATTAAGCAGAGAATTTTATTAGTTACGTATAAGTTGAACCTACTAGCTAAAATAAAAATCTACCCTATATAGCATGTCGCAATACTAGAGCCAGCACACAGAAACGTTAAACTATTAGTCTATAAGGTAGATATATATAGAGGATAGAAAGAGGATAAATAGTAAGTTTTAAAGATTATTAGTTACAAGGATGTAGATAATAAAATGTAGTATAAAGTAAAGTGGACAGGCTATAATAAGACTACCTAAAAACTACTAAGTAACCTAAAGAACGCTATAGGAAAGGTATAGGAGTATTAAAAGAAAGTAGATTAGGGAGCATTAAAAAAGGATTACTAAAGGACAAACCAACTGAGGGGGACCTAAGAGGAGCAACTACCATGTTACTTGGAACTATTTCCTTCTCTAGAGACACTACTCTCTTATTACCTAGCTCAGAAAGACCCTACTAAACAAGTTTCCACTCCTTAGAATAAACCTTCTTATAAACCTTCTTAAGATGGAATAACCAAGCGGAAGCGGAAAGACAAGTATTAAGAGCACGCTGTTAAGCAGTAGAGGCCTCTAGCTCCGCCTTTTAAGATTAGTAAACCTTATCTAGGGCACTTACAAGCTTACTGTTAAGCTTTATAGTGGCAGATTAAATATAAAACCCTAAGGAAAATCAACAAGGGAACTTAAAGACTGTTAAGAGTTATAGGACATGCACACTTAGCGTTAGAAATGGAACGAACATCACAGGACGATTAAACGTTTAACTTTATACATTTAGAGTAGGAGGAAGGTTGGTAACTAAAAGGAGCTATAATTGCAATACAAAGCAACCCCTCTTTCATATAATAAGAACACAAAGGAAACATAACTTTACTAAGCGACAGTATAGCAGCTATAGTGTGAGCACGCCGTTAGGACAAAGAAGAAGAAGATACTTTAGGTATAATAAGTAAGGATATTAACCAGATGGATCAAACGGACGTTACACCTCTAGTAGACGACTTAAAGATATTAGGGATCTTTAAGGACAAAGATAAAGAGGAGGGAGATAGTGTTACGGATGCTTTAAGTACAATGTTATAACTACTTGGAGAAGAGTTAGAAAAAGCTAGTTAGTTAATACAGGCATGGTCCAGGATGGATCCGGTGGAACTATGTAATGAGGAATAGTAGCTAAGTTACGTAATAAGCTCTGTAAGCTCTGTAAGCTCTGTAAGCTCTATAAGGTCTATTACATACCTTACATACCTCACGTACCTTACATAGTGAAGGGATTTCTTAGGCGTATGGTTGTGTATTTAAAGGACCACAGTTCTTACCCAGATAGTTCTCCCTTCGTAGTAAATCTTAGAATACAATTGGAGTTAATCTGTTGGGCAACCACTCTACCAGTTGTTATTACGTTGTTGACTAGTCGTTTATACCTACATACCTAGCCCAATAATGAGCCCACCATAGTTCTTGCTACAAGGTTCCGTTACAAAAGGCCCTTAATTCTTTATATATAGCCTTTAGGTACTTAAAGAACCAACCCCTATTTAATAGGCCCTTAGTTTATATCTATTACGTACTCTAAAGGCGTTAAGTACTTAAGGAACCAACCCCTATTTAATAGGCCCTTAGTCTATGTCTACTACGTATTTAGAACTTAAAATTAAACCTAATAAGGAGTATTAGGCTCTCTAAAAGGCTTTAGGTACTTAAGGAACCAACCCTTTTAATAGGCCCTTAATTTACATCTATTACACATCTATATTAATTCGCGTCTATTACACATTTAGAACCTAAAATTAAACTTAATAAGAGTTACAAGATAAGAATTAATATATTAGATATTAGGGCACAAGTTAGAGAAGGACAAAGGAGATAGGGTAAAGGGCTTAATGTATAGTCTAAAGATATTAATAAAGGAGAAATTAGTAAATTTATATAGTATAAGATTATAGAATATAGATTTTATAATATAACAGATAACAACCTATAGGAGCTTTACTATAATAACTTTAACACCTTTACACCAGAAGTCTTTAAGAATTGTAACTAAATAACTATTTATAACCTCCAACACTTCCTTTAAGTTTATAGAGTATAGGTTAAGAAGGATAGATATGTTATAGTTCTATAGTTACTCTTTAACACCTTATAAAAAGAGGATCCTATAGAATGGACTAAGCTTAAGATTAAGGAGTATATGGTAACTAGAGGGAAGTTTAATTTAGGATAAATTAACTACCTCCTTAAGAACAACTTTATCAGTACTAGTACCATTAAAACCCCAATCTTAACCTTACCAACTATAAACCCTACCCTACTTATAATACTACCTATAAACTCTATCCTACCTATAACACTACCTATATAACCTACCTTGCTAATATAATAAAACTAACTGTTACGGGACTGCCCGCGACACGCGCTACGCTAGACGCGTAGCTTTCCTTTCCTTATTTAATATCGCTTAGCAGATAGTTTATCCGCCCTGATTGCCCCTATATAGATTCAGCCGCAGTTGCATTCCTATTAAGCTCTCCAGCAATCCTCTTAAGTCTCTATGACAGCCGTACATAGCTATCAATTCTACAAATCTAATGCTTGTTCATCTAGCGTTCGTATATAATATATCGTCATCGTGACACTAACCTTATATTAATTTACCAATAATAATAGGACTATCCGGATAGAACTAAAACTAGGGTTTTAGTAAGGAGTTAACAAACCTTATAAAGATATACACGGAAGACAACAAGTACAGCAGAGAAGATGACAATTTTAACTTTAAACTTACTATCTTCTATAACCTTTATAGCAGAGCTAATATACCCTAAAAAACCAAGGTTAAAGCCTACCCTATAATATTACGCAGCTTAGCACTTAACCACTACTATACTAACCTTAAAAACATTACCCTAACCCTTTTGTTTAACTAAATCTATAATGCTACACATAACTACTTTAAAGGACCTAAGTATAGGCGTAGTATACTAGGGTAATAGAACTTAATAACCTTAAGGTCTATAATAAACAAAGGCAAGAATACTGGAAAATTAACCCTAGACTGTCTATAATTACTTATTAAAGAACTAAGACACCTTTAGTACAGTCTTAACCCAGACTTACATACTAATAAGTTCCTCTATAATAAACTTATTAACACTTACCAGGAGTTACCGGCTTATTAATATACCTACTTTAAACCTTCTAACAGCCTAACTGGCTTAATTAATAACCTACAATCTTTTATTACAACTTTTAAAAAGTTAAATAATAAGAACCCCTAAGCTTTCTTTACTAACCGCTGTTACCATAAGCAGTACCTCTAACCACTAACGTGATCAGTACAGTAGGGTGTTATAAGTGTCCGCTCTCAGGCCCCACCAAATATAACAACCCCTACTAAATTACTATGCAACAACCACAAAATCAATTCTAGAGCTTTAAAATATTCATAAGGCTTATCGCCATATAAATCTAGCTATCGCGACTTTGTTTTTAGAGTCTAAAATCTTATATACCACCCGTTAGCTTCCTTAACAGCCATATACCTCTTGTGCATACTCGCGATTAACAACTTAAAGAAACTAGGTGCAATCTCACTCCAACAAATCGCTAGAGTTCTAGATAGCTCCTTAATAACCTCTTCCTTTAACCTATGCATTTAAGTAATATATAGAAACCTTTTATAGAGCCTTTCTTTAAGTTATACCTAAGTATACTTAATTAGGTTTAAATTGGGCAAGTAGGGCGGCCAATTAATTACCTCCATAACGTTTTCCTTAAACCATTTAGCTATAATCCTTGCTTTATATATTGGAGCGTTATCTTGTATAAATTAGAGGCCTGGCTTATAGATTTGAGGTATCTGATCTTCTAAAACTTTAATATATAACCTGGCAGAATACCCCCCTTAGGTGCCTCCTTATCCCTTTCCATAACTACTAAATTAAAGGCTCCAAGAGCTCTAGAAAAGCTTGCCTATACCATTACAGTATACCCCTTATCCTTTTTATATATATTAATCTTATCTTTATCTTATTTCTGCTCTAGTATATAAAAGATATAAGAAGGTTACTTGCCTGCGCTTCTCTTAACCGAACACTTATCGCTCTATATAATCTTGCTCCACCTTAAGCGCTCCCACACTAAGTGTTTAATTGCCTACCTTAATTAAGCTCTTACCAAGTCATGTATAAGCATAGGGCGCTTCTTATCTATCCATTTTTTAATATAGTATTTGCGTAATATTTAATGCAACGTACTCTGGCTTATAGGAAGGCCTGCCTTAAACGCTAGCTTACTATACGTAATTCTAGGATTTATATGAACGATCCTTAAAAGCGTACGTTTGTCTCATTCTAAATGCTCTAAAGGACGTCCAATTCAAGCAATAGAAAAGCCTTGTGGTCATTAGGGTGCATTTCGTAGGGTGTCTCATACCGTCAATTTAGGGAGGTTTAATATAATCGCGATTTAAGAGGCTCTAACTCCTGCACCAGCATAGCCAATAACTACTCCTCTTTCAAATGGAGTTAACTCCTTATAATAAGGAATATTACCGCTAATTGGAGCTAACGCACGACGTGGCATGGGTGTATAATAGGGTAGAAAAAGTAGGGGGGAGGACTGCAAAAGTTTGTTAAGGGAAAAGCACGGACACTTATAACACCCCACTGTAAGTATCCTGGCACGCAAGTATCCTGGCCTATTGGAATTACAAGGTCATAAGGTTACAGCGGAGGTCTCTTAAGGGTCTAATTGATAATAGAGATGACGTAGACGATGAATATTGATTGATTCGTGATGCAGTAGATGCGGTTGATGTCTATATAGATTGCATGCAGACTTTAACCTCACAACGTGTCCAGAGCTTAGTTAGCATTCCTTGCTTAATTCTAACACTCCCCCATGCTGATGGCGCTCTCCTTGTCTGTCCCAAATAGGCAATTATAAAGCTATTCCCAAATACCTTATAAGCGCCATTTGGCCTACATACAGAGGGAAAACCTAGTAGGCAAAAAACCTCAGTAACTTGCTCCGTTTGCTCCGTCAGTTACCAATTCCTAGCGTTACACAGTGCTTCGTAAATTGGTTAATTAGTAGCTGTTTTGTAAGCATATCTCTAGGTTAATCTTTACCTGGTATATATACCACTTCTAGTCAACCTTACTAAACCATGTTGTTTCGTATAAAGAGATATTAAGTCTTAATATGCTTGGCTTTCTAATAGTATTTCATGTTATATAAAAGGTCAACCGTACCCTTATTGTTACAGTAGAGCGTAGGAACAAAAGGGTTATTATTATTATCTCTCTTTCCCAGATCTCTCGTCAGCTTCTTAAGCTATACTACTAACCTTACTCCTTCTGATGCCGCCATAATCTCTGCTTCCATTAAGCTTAATGCCGTTAACTTCTGCCTTTAAGCCATCTAGATCACCGCTCCCTTATAGCGTATAACTGCCATACCCTAGAATGATATCTAATTATATTCTATTCCCCACATAGCGTTAGTAAAGATACTAAACCTAGTAGGTAGGTTAGTCAATATAAGCTTGCATAGGGGAAGGTGAATCTTTTAATTTAAGAAGGTAATTCTAGTTTCGAGAGTGCCGTTTAGGTATTATAGTAGCTGCTTGCTTAAGCGGTAATACAATTCTCCTGGTGCTGCTATAAACCTAGCTAACTAACTAACAGCGTAGCTGGTATTAGGACGTGTGTAGTTTAAGAGGTAGATTATAGAGCTAATAATCTGTTAGTAGACTGTCGCATTGTTATACTTAAGGAGGCTTTTGATATTGGGCTTCAGGACAGTACCTGCTGGTATTAGTAGCTTGGCTGGATTGCAGTTATCCATTTTTAGCCATTTAAGTAGCTTCTTAGTGTACATCGTCTAATGTAGCTTAAGGGTTCGGTTTATACAATCTTGCTTAATTTAGAAGCCTATAAATACTTCTATAGGACCTAGGTCTTTATATCTCCATTCTTTTAAGATTCTTGTCTTTATAATATTAAGGTATTAGCGCTTTCCTATAATTAGCATATCGTTAATAAATAGTAAGATATATACTTTATTTCCTATAAAGAGACTGGGGTCAGTATTAGCTGCTTTTAAACCTATGCTCTTAAAGAACTTCTTAACCATCTAAAACCATTCTCTTAGTGCCTGCTTTAGGCTGTAAAGTGACTTATTTAGCTTTAAGTAGACGTCTTTTACGCCCTTAAGCTTAGGTTCAAAGTCTCTTAATAGGTTAGAAATCTGTATATAAATCTGTTCTTGTAACGGCGGGTTTAAGAATGCAGTTTTAACGTTAATATGGTTAAGCTTAAGGTCCTTAGCTGCTACCTTTACCATTAGGAACCTAAAGGTGTTGTATTATATAACAGACGCAAATGTCTTAAAATAATTGATATTAGGGGTTTGCTTGTCTCCCTAAATGTATAGTCTTGCCTTCTTATAAATTACTTCTCCCTTGGCATTATACTTGTGCTTTAGAACTAGCTTACTTAGGAGTAATAACCTTCCTTCTAGTACTCTCCTCCTTATAATAGTATAGGTATGTATCCTCTTAAGTGAGAGGAATTCTTTAAAGATAGCTTTTATCCAGCTAGAAGCGTCCTCCCTTAAGGCCTGATCTAACTTAATAGCATTAAAAGGTGCTGTAGGTGCTCCTATAGAGGTAGTATTTTTAGCTTTTAGGTGGACAGCTTTTATAGCTATTACTAACTAAACCACCGTATTGTTGAAAACCCTTATATTTAGCAACCTTCCAGACCTTATTCTCTGCGTATAAGGAATATATATTAATATACTTTATATAGGCGTCCCACCCTAAGCATTACCTTAATTTAAGCGTCCTACTTAATCTTGACCTAGGCTTCCCACTTAATTAGAGCGGCCTACTTGGTCTTAACCTAGGCTTCCCACTTAGCTTAAGCAGCCCACTTGGTCACCATTTGGCCTACTTATAGTTCTCGCAACTAAAGTCTCTGTTGGCGCGTTTAAGGTAGTAGGGGGAGGTGTAGGTTAGCTTGCAGCTTAGCTTATAGTGTAATTTAAGCGTCCTACTTAATTACTGTGTATCTTTATGCTTTATACGGGCGTCCCACCCTTAAGCGTCCCACTTATAGCATGTCTTATAGCTTGACTTATAGCTTGTACCCAAGGTGCTCTATAAGGGAACCTATACTTATTTACTTTAGCATCTCCAAAGAGCTTAATTGCTTGCGTATATAGGTTTATCATTTTAAATTAACTACTCCCTTTTAACCCTATAAAAACGTAGTTAGGTTTTATTCTTAAATTATACTTCCTAGGGTGTTTCTTAAGCGTATTAATTAGATTAGTGTGACACCTAAAGATAACTAGATTCTTTAAGTTAGGAACTTATTAGGTATATACCTTGTAGGGTGTAATAGCACCACTATGCTTGTCATTAAATAGAAGTGCTAAGGTAGGTACTTAATTCTTAATCTAGACAGCATGCTTAACTGCGTAGCACTAGAGTTTAACTGGTATATTTCCTTAAAATAAAAGTGACCTTGTCTTGTAGTTAACTGTGTAGATCGCGTGCTTAATTACGCTATTATATAAGTGCTTATATGGCGGACAGGGTTTAAAGTCAATACCCTAGGGTATTAGTTCGTCTTAAAATCTATAGCTAAACTCCCCCTTTCTATTGTCCGCTTAAATCTATATAGCTTTATTACCAGTAAACCTCTCTGCCCTTATAATAATCTCTTTAATATACAGCAGTACCTCTTTAGTTTAGAGGGTTTTAAGAGAAATGACCTAAGTATACTGTGTGGCGTCGTCTAGGGCTAGTAGGTAGTAGTTATAAACTCTAATTAATATACTAATTCGTCCTATAGTATCTAGGTATAGCCCTTAACTAGGTATCTTTTCACGCTTAGTTATCTTCTTACTTAGTATTTCTTGCATCTTTCCAGCTAGGTAAGCTTTGTATATACTCTTACTAACTAGTACTACTCTCTTTTTAAGCTTTATACTTAGTAAGGAGTACTATAGCTTAAATAGGTCACTGTAATTCGTATATCTAGTTCGGTGGTGCTATAGCTTAGTATCTGTTTTACTAATGTTTGGTTATAAATTGTATGCTTCTGCTGTTACATTAAATGCTTCCTAATGCTCTTATAGCACATAGAGGTTGTTCCTTATAATGGCCTTAAACGTTGTACCTAATTTATACTTGCCAGTAGCTTAATTATCTGGGTTAAATATAATTAAGTAGCCTTCCTGAGTGAGAGTCCTTACTAAAATTAGCTTAATTAACTTAAATAAAGGTATAAGCCAGACGTCTTTTAGCTTTAGGGTACTAATTTAAACTTAACTATAGCCTGTAACAGGGATGACGGTCCTATTTACAGTATGGACCTATTATAGCGTATTCTATCTCTTTAAGTGTGTTAGGTCTAATTAGTTACTAGTAAAGTACTTGGTTGCTCCTAAGTTAAGAGCCCAAGCTAAAGACATTATTGTAAGCATAGCACGTTTAGGGTTAGGGTTAAGGTAGATTAAATTACTATTAAATTCTTCCTTAGCTATTGCTATATTCCCTACTTCCTCTGCCTTAGAAGCATTAATCTGTCTTCCTAGCGTTATTAAATTGGAATTGCTTAAGTAGGGGACAGTCTTTTTGGTAGTAACCTTTCTAATAGTATACTCTGCACTTGTCTCTTTCTAGTTATCTTAGCTCTTTGCTTACTTAAGATAACAAGCTATGGCAATAATGTGATAAGGAATAATTAAATCTACTAGCATAGCCTCTGCCCCTTATTTAACCTTAACCTTAGTTTCCCCTTCTCCCCCTAGGTTTATCTTTCCTCTTATATATAAGTGCTGCATTTTGTACTTATATAGGGAGAGCAGTCTCTTGCTCCTAAAGAAGGGTAATATAGCTCTTAAGGTCTTGTTTGTCTTGTAGACACCAGGTCTTTACATTCTACCATATAATATTGCTTAGGAGGGCCAAGAGAGGCTGCTCTTTAATATCATTGTTAGTAAGTGCTTAAGGCGTTAAGGCTAGATTAATCTTAAATTAATTAAGTATTTGGAGGAACTTAATGATTTGTATCTTTATAGGGTTGAATATAGTGCTATAGAACTCTCTGCAAAGTCTAGAGATATAGACTTTATTATTAGCCTTATTAAACTTCTTTATTCCTTCCTATATTCCTTAAATATTATACGCCTTTATTATTGTACGCATCTCTTCCTAATAGTTGTCTCCTATTAAATTATAAATAATCTTATTTGCTTCCCCTTGTCTTCTTCTTCTGTTAGCTAAATTAACTTAATTTAGGTCCTCTGCACTAGTGACAAAATTCCAGCCCTCTAATATAATTAGGGCTGCCTTATAGGTGCGCTCCTAGTCTGCAAAGTTGTCTCTATTAAAAATGACGATTTTACTAGCCTTATGGTCGTATATAGGTGTCGTTGAGGTTAAGGTAGAGAAGGTCATTTTTAGGGTTGATTTTCGAGTTAGGAGAGGTGTCGCTACCCAGGCTTATAACCTGTTGGAATTATAAGGTTATAAGGTCACAGCAGAGGTCTCTTAAGGGTCTAATTGATGATAGATATGACGCAGACGATGAATATTAATTAATTCGTAATGCAGTAGATGTGGTTGATGTCTATATAGATTGCATGCAGACTTTGACCTCATAACGTGTCTAGAGCTTAGTCAGCATTCCTCGCTTAATTCTGACATGGCCACCCTACCAAAAATCACGAAATACGTGACGCGTTACTCAACTACTACCTCAATGGCCACGCCACGACAACAAGAAGCCCTTTTTCAAGAGGGTAGACTTGATCTAGCTATTCAAGCCTACAAGCAGGGCCAATTCTCAAGTTTCTGAGCCGCCACTAGCACGTACAATGTGCCCCGGAGCACAGCCCAGCTACGCGTTAAAGGCATTAAATCAAAACGCGATTCTGTTGGACCAAATCGCCGTCTTATACCAGCACAAGAGGAGAGTCTTAAGCAGTGGATTCTATTAATGGATTAACGCGGTATGCCACCTAGGATTGCTACCGTACGGTAGATGGCTAGTCTCCTAGCTACCTAGTATACCAGATTAGCTACCCTACAACTAGTCGGTAAGAAATAGGCATACAATTTTATTAAGCGCCACAACGACCTATAGTCTAAATACAATCGTAAGTATAACTACTAGCGTGCTAAATGCGAGGATCCTGTGCTTATTTAGGCCTGGTTTAAACGCGTTTAAGACATAAAGATAAAATATGGAATTCTTAATAAAGATACCTAGAATTTTGACAAGACTGGCTTCTAAATAGGTGTTATTGCAACCGCAAAAGTTGTTACTAGAACCAACCGTGCTGGCCATCCTAGAATAGTACAGCCAGGCAATTAAGAATAGGTCACAATTATTAAAGCTATTAATGCCCTAGGGGTTGCAATTCCACTACTTATTATCTTTAAGGCAATAATATACTAGGCTTCCTGGTATAAGGACAACATTATACCATATAACTGGTTAATTAGTGTTAGTAATAACAGCTAGATAATAAATAAGATTAGCCTAACCTAGCTAATAGAGGTCTTTAATAAGCATATAAAGGTTCGTACAGTTGGCATATATTGGCTACTAGTGCTAGATGGCCACAACAGCCACGTATCACCTAAATTTGATTAGTTCTGCCTAGATCATTAAAGTTGTCCTCTATATGCTAGCGTATTTATTACATCTACTGCAGCCGCTAGATGTAGGCTATTTCTTAGTCCTTAAGTAATTATATAGATGCCTTGTTTAACAGATTATAGGCCATAGTGTTAATTACATTAATAAATGCGAATTTCTGCCACTATATAGGCAGGCTAGGCAAATAGCACTGCATTAGAACAATATACAGGCAGGATTCGCTGCTACTAGCCTAGTTCTATATAGCCCTAATTGCATATTTGTCACGAAATTCGTGTAGAGGGGTTCATTGATGCAATGGGTTAATGGATTAATAATAATATGCTAATCAGCCCCTTGGGCTCTAAGCTCAGATAAAGAGATTTACAATACACGTACTCCATGCACGTGACTTATACACTTAACCCACGCCTTTAGAGAATATAGATTATCTAACACACCCCCTTAGCTTTGAGCTCTTTAAGGTTAAAGCTAGCTACCTTCTCGTGTCCGTTAATAAGTTAATTAGACCGTAATCTTATCTAAATCCTTCCGTCTTGCTCTAATACTGTCCCTTAGGTCCTCTAGTTGCTTCTCCTTATTTAGCCACTCCTTAATATCCACCATTCCAATCATATTAACGAAGCTTTGAAACCTCTGCTTGGGCAGAGCCTTCGTAAGTCTATTAGCAATTATCTCCTTTGTTACTATCTATTGAAATCATACTCGTCTTATTGCGTATTCCTAACATAGCCAGTATTAATGGATATTAATGTGTCGGAGCTTTGTAATTAGCTTTGCCGTGTCTTCTATAATTAGTTAGAGCGTCTAGGTGTTGTCGCATTTGATAATTAAGGGCTTGTTTAGTTGTAACATTATTGCTTTAAACAACCTGCTAATAAAGATAGCTTCCTTTACTGTCTGTAATAGGGCTAACAACTCGGCTTCTATGCTTGACGTCGTAACTATACCCTGCTTATTTGCTCTCCAGGCGATCGGCCCCCTAAATAGCTTTATAATGTATCCTTGCGAGCTCTTTCTGTCGACGGAGTTGTCCGCGAATGATGTATTGCTGGCATAGATAAATAATTGCGCTTTACCTCTACCGTCTCTTCTGTCGTCTCGTTCTTTATCGCGTATTTCTTTGTCTTTCCCTCTACCGTTTATTCCTTCTTTATCTCCTCTATAGCAGATTGCTCTGCTTCTTGTGCTATATAGGTATTGGATGACTCTGTCTGCCGCTTAATAATGCTCTTAGCTTGGGTCCTAATTGAACCTTACCAGCCTTGATACTGCAAAAGCAATATCTGGACGCGTTATAGTGGCTATATAGAGTACTAAACCCAATTTTCTCTAATATAGCATCGTAGAGGCTGGTAGGGATATAGGACGGACTAATAGGTCTATATTGGGGGACGGACGCGTCGGACGGATTAATTGGTGATTAGTAGGGAGGAGTTCTGATTCTGCTATTAGAGTATCTGGAAGACGCCCTTTAAGATCTATCTTGTACTAGTTAGCTATCTTCTTGATATAGGCTTCCTGGAATAGCTATAGGAGCCTCTGGCTATAATTACGTAGCATATGGATTCCTAGGAACCATTTTAGCTCGCTAAGGGTACTCATCTAGTATTCCTTACTTAGCTCCTTAATTGCTTCTTGAGCTTTCTTCTTATCTGTCTTTTAGTAGCAGAAGACAATATTGTTAACGTAGAAGAAGACGACTATTCCACCTTTTAGCATAATATATAGCTCTTGGGGTACCTCTTTAAAACCCAATTCTGTTAGCGAGCTCGTGAGATTCTTTTGCCATAATAGTGGTAATCGTCGTAGTCTGTATAGGGCTTTTCTTAAGCGCAGTACTTTGTCTTTCTTTCCGTTATTAAATCCTGGCGGTAGCTTTATATAGACGACTTCGTCAAGATCGCAATAGACAAACGCATTAACTGTATCTATCTGTGTCGTCTCCAGGTCGAATTTTGCGGTGATCGCTATAAGGGTTCGGAAGGTCGTACTGGTTAATATAGTAGCTCTTATAGGTAGGTCTCCTAGAGCCTGTTGATTTCCGCATATAACTAAGCGTGCCTTATATTTCTGGAGGAATCCGTGCTTGTCCGTCTTATAGATAAATATCTACATTGAGCTAAGGATCTGCTGTCCCTTTGCGTGCTTCTTGTCTGTTTCCTAAAATGACCTTATTTGATGATGAGATTGGAGATAGGCTTGTTAAGCCTCTTGGAACTGATCTTGAAGAGGATATATATTAAGGTCCTTAATTAACTAAGGTGGCGGAGGTAAGTTCTTCCTGTGTAATCTAACATTACGTATTCTGCCTAATTTCAGCTTACTGTTGTTAAGTTAACTATTAAGGTTAAACTTCCTTCCTACTACGAAGGCGCCATGATAGGCTAAGGTGATCCTTTTGGTGACAAAGTCTTTAAGCCTATTATTACTGGCTTTCTTGAACGAGTCTTTGACCGAGTTGTTAAATACCCCCTAAGTATAAAACCTATCTCCTACTTGGTTAATAGTGTCCTGATTAGTATCTAACTTTATAGGATACTCGATGTAAAAGGCATATGGAGATTCTTCGTCTTCTTCTATTAGAGGTGGCGTATAATACGCGTCTTTAAGAGCTCTTGTAAGCTTAAGATCTACTAACTTATTAAAGGTTTAAACTGGCTTATTAACGTCGTCGTCTTCCTCTTGAATTGACGGTTTAAATACTTTATTATTATCTTCCAGAAGAACCTTGTTCTTGGTTAAGGTCTTAGGGAGTTAAATCTTCTTAATTAGCGTATCTAATTCGGCGTGTAGATCCTTTAAGATGTCCATTTACTTGCCGTTAAAGAACGTCTTTTTGTTAAAGATGATATCCCTAGTAGAGATAATAATACCTTTGTGCGGGATCCAGATCCTGTAGATATTGGTAGAGTTATAGCCAATAAGGTAGCCAATATGGGCTCGTGGATCTAGCTTACTTAGTCTTTTCTTCTTTAGCTAGGCATCCGACGTCATCGCGTACGCCCTATAGCTATAGGCTTTTAGGTGCGCTAATTGTGGTTTTCTTAATCTCCTATTTGCTAGGTAGGTATGGAACCTTTTATATGGCGATTTCCATCTATTGCTTTCCCGTGGCGTTTGATCTTGAAGGTAGACTATATAGTTAACTATCTCGTTTTATAGGTTATGTGGTAGATTGGTAGTAATTCTTATTGTACGTCCTTTCTCAATAATTACACCCCCTGAGCGTTCGGCGGTACCGTTCTGTGCTTAGGTATATGGCGCCGAAGGCTTGAAGGTAATCCCTTGGGTCTATAGCCATTTAAGGGTTCTCCTTCTCCCTAGCTTATTGTCTGACCTAATGGTGTTAACCTTAAGGTTATACCTTAGACAAATCTATTAGATAAAATCTTTAAGTACTTATAGTATCTCCTTCTCCTCGCCATGCGTTATTATAAAATATGGGAAGGTTCTTCCTAAGAAAGTGTTATGGATAAACATAACTTATATAAATCCGGCATGCGCTTCCTTAAGGTTAGTCTAGTCAATATAGAGGTCAAGAAAGGGTTTATTGATTTTCTGTTCTGAGAACCTTCTTAAGACCTGACGCTTAATTTTGGCAAGACTGCAATATTAACATTCCGTTGTCTTTAGGCCTCGAAGCTTAACTCCTAAGGCGTTAAGACCTAAATAATAAAGGCTTATAGGTCCTGGATGACCTAGACATAGATACTATAGACGTGTATCTCCTTTTAAATCTGGACAAGCGTCTCTTGATAATGCTCTGCGCTTCCGTTAGCGTAGCAGTCGGCTTGTATTGAACGCTAATAGACTTCCTAGTTGGACATATTTGATAGTCTATTGTCTGTAACGTTCTTCCATTTGACATAGGATTGTGTCATCCTTTTAAACTAGAAGATTGTTCTCTCCTTTATTGTCCTAGTAGTACCCTCGTTTTTAAAGTAGACGGAACGACACTAGATTTGTATTAAAGTCCGTACAAAAGGTAACGTCCTTAAGACGTAGGATTCCCTTACTCTTGTCTGGTTTTGTGACTTAGATAGTAATATCGCTGTAACCTAGTATAGGCACTTCTAAGCTGCCTGCGATAATATATTCGTGTCTTAGAGCTTTCCTAAAATTGTAGAAACGAGAGAGGTTATTAAAGATATAGAGAGTGGTTTCTAAGTTAAGAATAGTTGATAGCTTTAGTGGATAGAGTTAACCGGTGTAATATAATTCTAGGAATATCGCATTGGCTTCTCCTTTAATCTTCCTAACTATCTCCTAACTTTTGACCTGTTGTTATTAAGCTTTATTAATATTTAATTCCTTAAGCTTAAGTTGTTCTACTTGGGCAGCTAGATCCTTGTTGTGTTCTACCTTTTTACACACCTTTTTTATGCGTATACCCTTAGTATTAAATCCCTTAGGCCTCTTGCACTTAAATAGATACCAACAATTAGGAAGGGTATGTCCCCTTATATCGCATGCTAGGCATTTTAGGTTCTTCGACTTCTTAAAAGACGTCTCTTTAGTTAAATTTATCCCTGCCCTTTTTTAACTGCAAGATAAGCTGTTCCCTCTTCCCTTTTGGACTTTAGCAGTAATAGAGATATCCTCTTTGGACTCTCCTACAAAGTCTACATTAAATGCACTCCCTCTGGTAGTTAAGGATAGTATAACCTTTAAGAGGTTTGCGAATGCTTCCCGTAGCTCTATTGCTACTTTACGGTATTCTGACGAGTAAGCCTTTTCGGTATCATTTGCCTATTTGGTGTATATAACAAAATAGGTTTTGCTTGTAGGTCATATTATATTCGCAAGGTCCATTAGCCAGATCCTATTAGTTATCTACGGAAGACCATACTTCTCTGCTATCTTTATCGCATACTCCCATCTATTAAGCCACTAGGTAATTTTTGCCTGCTTAAGTCCCTTAAGTGATTCTGTGTACTGCAGTTATACCTTCCTTATTATAAAGTTCTTTAAGGGCTTAGTGTCTTCTTTTAACCAAATTAGCTATTCCTTAACTGTAAGGGAAGGGTCAAGTAGTAGCTTCTTCTAGATTGATACTGTGGATGTGATCTAGGTGCGTATCTATTGCAGATGCTCTTCCTGTTTTAGGAAGTACTTTATGTCCTGGTTGTAGTATCGTCTGCTATTCTCGTACGCTCTCTGTTGGTTCGTCGAAAGCTGTGTATATGAGGTTGCATTCTTATTGAAATCTGTGACTTTTAGAAGAGGTGGTTTTTTAAGTAGACCTTCTTAAGGTGCTTCTGTAGCTGGGTTAACATAGGCCTAAATTTACTGATCTATAAGGGCTTGTAGTTGCCAGATCTATTACTCCCAGTTTTCTGGTTTATTAAGGATGATTGTAGTTGACAAACTTAATGTTAGTAGAGTCATTTTAACTGATAGGCAAAGGAGGATTTGAGATAGTATTTTTGTTGTTAGGATCGTCCTTGTTATCAGGGTCGTCCTATAACAATTAAGGTAGGATTTCTGTCAGAGTCTACGTCCTGACAATAAGGTGTCAGAGTCTAACAATAAGGTAGAATTTCTTTAAACGATTAAGTAATAGCTGAATAGCTTCTTAAGTTGGCGGACCGGGCTTATAACTGTCACGAAATTCGTGTAGAGGGGTTCATTAATGCAATGGGTTAATGGATTGATAATAATGTGCTAATCAGCCCCTTGGGCTCTAAGCTCAGATGAAGAGATTTATAATGCATGTGCTCCATACACGTGACTCGTGCACTTGACCCACGCCTTTAGAGAATACAGATTATCTGACAATATTAGCACAGCTGCATACCAAATATCAGACGCCGTCACCCCAATATTAGCAATTAAATGCATCCTAGACAGCCGAGACACCCTATAATATTGCTAAACTACGACAGCAGACGGCCCTACTAAAGCGTTATCTTAAATAGCGTACGCATAGCCCACCAAGTCCAACAGGACAAGCCCTTAGCCAGCTTATTAAGGGGTGCGAAATGGCGATGTTAAGCGCTGTACTACTTGCAAGCGAAAATAAGAAGCTATGTATGGAGAACCGGCGCCAAAAGAAGAAAAAGGCACAGCGGCGCACGTATATAGCTAGGGGGGGTGTTCTATCAGGAGCAGAAGGGGCTTCTCGTGCACAGGCTGCCCAGGAGGGGGCAGCAGAGGCAGTGGCCGAGCGACCGCAACGGGCAATGCGTAAGTGTAGCATGTGCAAATCAACAGAACATAATGCACGTACGTGCCCTAGACGGCAAATAAATAGCCAGTAGATAGCTACACTAAATACAATTATTCGTGGTTGAGTAACGCGTCACGTATTTCGCGATTTTTGGTGGGGTGGCCAGGATACTTGCGTGGCCAGGATACTTACCAATCACGTTATCTTAACTGTATAATAGACTACCCAACTAATATACACTACCTAAGAAGCGCTGCTTCGTCTGCTATAAGAAAGGTTACTAGTTATCCAAATACTTAAGAGAAGAATGTAATAAATTAAAGAAGAAGTTTAAGGATAGATTTAACCGCTGCTTTAACAGACATGCTAAACAGTATATTACTAAGTATAAGGGAACAGATTATAATAATGAACTTAACTTAGAATCTATTAATAACGCAATAGAAGCTCTTATAATTAATATTAAGTCACTACTAGTATCTCTAACTTAGGAACAGACTAAACTATTCCTTACCTCTTTTAGAATAATACAGTATAGAGGAGCTATTAATACTATAACTAACTTAGCGGATTAATCCTTTACCTATATGATTACTGGCACCAACCTAACTGCTTACTATAACAATAACTTAGACCTATTTGCCTATATTGCTACTAGCCAATATACTTCTAATAAGTTCTATGGAGTAATAATTAATATAAGAGCCTTAAAGAGATTAACAGTAGGTTATAGATAATACCTTGCATATAGAAAGACCTATAACACCATTATTAATACCTTAAAGGCCGGCGCTATTAATATCTAGTTTAGTATTGGCTCTACCTCTTCTATTAGCTCCGTTATAGTTAATATACTAGTTAATAATATTAAGTTTTATGTTATAAAGGCCAATATACCTTTCTTACTATATCTTGCAGATATAGACACACTAAAGGTCTATTATAATAACCTTAAGAACGTCCTAGTCACCCTAATAAAATCGGTACCAGTAATTTGCTAATTTAGCCACCCCTTCTTACTATAGGAAGAGTCACTACAGTTATTTATAACCTACTTATTTAACTAAAACCCTTGCTACCTAACTACTATTAAACTCCACTAACTCTACTGCCGCTTTAGATATCTATTAATAGATAAGCTATATAAGGTATTAGAACGCTCTGGCCACAACAATATTAATAAGTAGGTTATTAACTATCTTACTAAGTACTGTTCCCACTATTAGAAACACGGCAAATCCCCTAAATGGTTTAAGTTTATATTATAAGAAGACCAAGATTCCAATTTTAACCATTCTATCTTTATTAATATTATATACATTAATAGAAGCCCTGTCCTCTATATAATTACTAAATTTTAAGCTGTGAGATAGCTATGCAATATCTCCGCAAAACATACCTGGGATACCCTATAACTTTGCTGGATTAATACCTATATTGAACTACCTAACTATATTACCCATAATACTGGGAAGAACTTTGTGAGCAAGGAGTTTTAATAGCATGCTATGGTAATGGCCATATTAACTAAGAGCATCCTAGTAGAAGCTTACTAGTCTATTAGAATAGTAGAAAGAGCTTATCTAATACTACGCTAAGCATATTAAATAATTATGGAGGAGTTATAGGACTCAGGAATAACCAAAGAACTGGCTTTATAAATGGTGGTAAAGGCCGCTAATAACACAGCTGGCCTAAATAGCTTAGTCCTAACACTTCTTGTCTTTAGTACCTATCCTTAAATAAGTAAACTTGACCTACCAGCACCCTCTATTATATAGTAAGCGGCAGCTATAAAGAAGGTAATAGAGGAGATTGTAAGGATTAGGGTAAAGAAGTAAGTTAATAATGCATTAAACCAACAAAATGGTCCATCTGTTACTATAATCTATAACCTCCCCCTTAATTTAGAAGTACTTATATGGCGTAAAGGCAGTACTAGACAGAGTGGTAGATAGACTGGCCTATTTAAGTTACTTAAAATTAATAAAGAGATATATAAGGTATAACTTCCTAGTAGACCTACTGATTTTAGGACTATAGCAGTGAAGCTATACCTACAACCTGAACTAGAGGAAGAACTGATTAAGGAACTGACTAATAAACCAACTAAGGAACCAACTAAGGAACCGACTGAGGAACTGACTAAGGAACTAACTAAGGAACTAACTAAGGAACTAGCAGCTAGTGCACCCCCCTAAAAATCAAAACGGATATAATAATTGCTGATAAAGTCCCAGTAAAACATTACAGATGTATTAATATTTATTAATAACAGCCTGACGAAATCTGATACTACAACCTTTGAGTGTACCTCGCCGTTATTTATAGAATCTTAATGTAAGGAGATAAACGGCTTACTTAAGAAAGGAGTCTTTAAGTTCATTGACATAGCAGACATCCTAGAAGGAGTTAGAATCTTTAACTTCTAATTTGTTGATAAGATTAAGAACGCTAGAATAGACAAGGCCTTTAAGAAGTCTAAACTAGTTATATAAGCCTATAATAACTATAGCAAAGATCTAGTCTTAATATAATTACCAACCATCTAATATGTTAGCTAAAGAATTATCCTAGCACTTATGGCAACCCTATAAGGAAATAAAAGAAGACTAGCTTCTTTATACCTATGTAACATCTTACAAGCTTATATATAGTTTAGTACCCACCTAAACAGAGACTTCTTTATATGCCTACTACTAGAACTTGGACTAAAGAATAGATTAATTCTAAAAGTTATTAAACTACTATATGGTGTCCCGGAAGCTGGTAACTATTAGTTTAATATATACTACTGTTACCACCTTAATAAACTATAAATAAACCAGTTAATATATAACCCCTGCCTATTATATACAAACAGCAACGGCTTTGGAATTATAGGATTATAGACTAATAACACACTATTCCTTGCTAATGAAACCTTTATAGAGGCTAAAGAAGCTAGGCTTTAGAAGGCAAAGTTCCTAGTAAAAGAGAGAGAGAAGCTTACACTAAATACTCTAATTAAGTTTAATAGAGGCTATATTAAGCAAGGAAAAGATTTAATAACCCTTACCTAGGAACGTTAATGCTAAAACCTAAAGTTAGTTACTATAAAGGCTATAGACCTAACTAGCTCCAGAGGGGAAGTCTGTAAGGCAGTTATACTAAAGGACCAGTACGTTGCTTAGAGAGCAAGAGGAGCCTATATTGCCACAGTTTGCTAATTAGAAGCTGCCTTTAACCTCTTATTTATAGCACAAGTTATTAATTTAAAGGAGGAGCACACGAAGTAGCTTAATAAGCGGCTATAGTAGCAGATCAATAACCCCTTAAAAGGGCTCCATTTTATACAACTCAATACCAGTAAAGACTCCTTTAAATTAATAATCTTTATAGACTTATCTTTTGCAAACAACTAGGACCTCTTTCCTAAATTGGCTTTATTATTATACTTATAGACAAAGACAATAAGGCTAATATCCTCCACTAGTTATTTATTAAATGTAAGTAGGTTACATAAAGCGTCCTAGTATCTAAACTATATAGAATAGCCCACAGATTTGATACCGGAGCTGCAATTAAAGCAACCATTAAGAAAATCCTATAACTTGAACAATTACCAGTTACCCTTTGCATTAATTTAAAATCTTTATATAACTGCTTAGTTAAACTTGGGATAATATAAGAGAAATAACTTATAGTTAACCTAATGTGTCTATAATAATTATATAAAAGAAAAGAGATAGTAGAGATTAAATAGACTAATAGAGGCAGTAATCTAGCAGATGCTATAATAAAATCAAAGCCTTATCAGGTGTTAAAGGACCTAATTGATACGAATATAATTAAGCTATAGGTCACCGAGTGGGTAGAGAGAGGAGAAGATGTAAAGATGCAAGAATAGCCGCCAAGGCACTAGTAGTAAGCGAGCTAATAGCGATTTTCCATCCCGGGGATGGAAAATCATAATTGGTCACTTTAGTAACATGGTAGAATTTGGCAGAACTTGATGGAATTTGGTGGAATATGGCAGAATTTGGCAGGTAGCGTGCTTAAGCACTATTATAAAACTAAATGCCCCTAGTATCTGAACAAGGTTTCGCAATGCAGTTGCACGCGATTACGTGAGCTAAGCGAGCTTAGGAAATCCACCAAATTCCACCTATAGAATAGGAGAAGAAATCAAGCATTAATTAAATTAGTTACTACCCCTACATTATTGCAATAGCAATACGTATCACTGGAAGTGATACCGACACTTATATTAGGTACGTATACGTTACTTAATAAGTACTTCTTTATTAATAAGGACTTTAGCCTATTTATACTACAAATCTATAAAACTTGAAATATGCTATTAAATAGTCCTATAGTTGTTATCTACTTTTTTATACTAGGCACTAAATAGCCTAATAGTTATATCGTGAGCCTAAACGCAAGCCTATAATAGTAGAGCGTTAGTAATCCTTTAGGTCGCTAGTAAAAGAACTATAATATAAATATTTAGCTTGGTATATAGCTTTTAGTAAAGGACTAACTATTATATAAAATCCCTGCAAGGTATTAGTTTAATAGCGTTTGTCACAGCTAGCTTTCCGTAGGAGCGATCCGATAGATCAAGCAACAATAAGGGGCTATATTATAAATAGACTAAGGTAAGGGCTCAAAGAAAGGGGCGCGGTAGACGACTATGTACATGTTCGGTCGTCGGGGCAACATTAGGGCAACGTTAATCCGTGACCGACGACGCCTCGATAGTAGCTATGTAGACGAACCGTCACATCACCCCCCTTTAAGCCAGGAGGATCGCCCTCGATCCTCGTAGTTAGGCTCTCCTTGTCCGTCTTGCCCTTCCGTCCTTCTCTGCTTTATTGTCTTCCTCCAAGGGCTCTAGATCTATGTCCTTGTGATACACCTCTAGCCATTGCTGCAGCCGTACGGGTGGTCCGGCATTATGGGGTCTCTCGTCATGGAATGTTTTGATCTTATAGGGGGCGCCAATAAAGCCGTCTGTGTTATACCAGGTGTTGTCTGGGTCGTGGCCTACCCAGTTAACCTTATACTGTAGCCTTCCGTGGTAGGTTCTACTAGTAAGGATCTTATTAATCTCGTACTCCGGCTCGCCATTAATTAGAACTGGCTCCTCTGGCTCCCTATTTTAGCCTAGCAGGGGGTTATCTGGGTCCTTTCGTAGTTAATCGGCATGGAAGACGTTTAACATCTTTATATTTAGGGGTAGGTTAATAATATACAAGTGTCCTTTTATGCCTAGAATCTTGTAGGACCCTACAAGCTGTCTATCTAGCTTAATACTTGGTCGGTTGGTAGCCCAGCCCTTCCTAGTAACGTATACTTAATTACCTACTCCAAAGTCTGGTTTGCGACGGTGCCTATTAGCTTGCCTTGTCTGCCGCTCTTAGGCCTTTGCTAGGTTGTCTCTTGCCCATTTAACTGCGTTCTAGGTCCTATATACAAAAGCCTAAGCTTCTTATAAGGTATTAAGGTTGCTCATATACATTCCTCCCAGTTAAAGTGAAGCCTTGGCTTAAATTCTAGCTCTAGCTCGTATGGTGCAAAGCCAGTGGATTTATGCAGTAAGATTGCCTATGCAAAGTCCATATAGGGGAGGAGCTCTGACCAATTATCCTAGTAGTGGTTAATAAAGGGCCTTAAGCGTTGGTTAATGTACTAGTTTAGTACCTCTGTATTACCATCAGTTTATGGGTGACCGGATATAGAGAGCTTTTACTTAATACCGGTTAGTTTATATAGCTCGTCTGTAAAGGCCGAGATAAATTAGGGTCCTTAATCTAATATAGCCGTCTCTAGGAGGCCGTATACGCGCCAGACGTGTTGGTAGTATAGGTTTGCTGCGTCAGCTACGGTGGCAGTTTTATAGTAGGGTAGTAAGAAGGCTCTCTTGCCTAGTTGATTAATGACTACAAAGACGTTGTTAAAGCCCTTTTTATCTATTGGGAAGGACTTAAAATCAAAAAAGATGTACTGCTAGCAGCGTTCACCAATTGGTAGGGGGTGCAGTAGGCCTAGGGTTTTGTCCCAAGGTATATAGGTCCTCCTATAGGCCCTGCAGTTTCTTACGTAGGTATCGCAGTCTGAGGGTAGTCCTGGCTAATAGTATTGGTCTGCCACGAGTTTCCTAGTCTTTGTCTTGCCTGGATAAGCGGTTACCTAGCGAGAGTGTACCTCTGCAATAAGGTAGGTACAGAGGCAGTTAGTATTAGGGACTATTAGCTTGCCAAAGCGGGTTAGTAGCCCTCCTTGGAGTTTCTAGCCCTTCCGGTCTTGCTTAGCTAGCTGATATAGCCCTACTAGCGACTCGCTAGTTTGATTGGCCTAGAGGACCTAATTAACCAGCTTATACGGTTCCTATTTACAATTTGCTGCCACTGGGGGGTCCCTGGAGGTTTCCTCTAGTATAGCAATTATAAGGGCGGGGTTAATTAAGTATATAGTGCGTGCGGCTACGTCCTTCTCTTTCTGCGTCTTCAGGTCCTCTTGCTTTCGTAATAGGGTATTAGCCACTATATTTGCCGTGCCTGGCCTATAGGTAATCCGCACGTGGAAATTAGCTAGTAGGTCCGCCTAGTGGGCCTGCCGTGGATTTAGCAGCCTCTTGGTTGTGAAGTACTTAAGGGCTTAATAGTCCGTAATTACTGTAAAGGGTGTACGCTGGAGGCTAATAAGGTGACCTTACCATTCCCATAGGCCTCTTATTACTGCTAGCATCTCTTTATTGTAGATCTTATACCGCATCTCTTTAGGGGACATTGTCTTTAAGAAGAAGGCTACTAGCTTCTAAGTCCCATTATCTTGCAGCTAGTTTAGTACCCTAGCTACTACTCTATTACTTGCGTCAGTCTCCACGCGGGTGTCTTAGAACGGTAAGTAGTGCTTTATTATACCGCCCAATAGCATAAGGGCCTTAACTCGCTTAAAGGCTTCAAGCTCCTCCTCCCCTAGTAGGTGCCACGCTCCCTTCTTTATGAGCTTACTAAGCAGTCGTGTAACTTGGCCGTAATCCTTTAAGAAGGCCCGGTAGAAGTTATAGAATCCTAGGAAGGATTACACCCCTTTTACGGAAGTAGGGGGCTCCTAATCCTTAATTATAGCTAGCTTGTTAGTGTCCATAGCAATCCCGTTAGTACTAATAATAAAACCTAGGAACTTTGTCTCCATAACGTTAAACTCGCTCTTCTTAATATCCGCCTGTAGGCCTACCTCTTAAAGCCTTTGCAGGATCTTTTTAACGTGGACTTTATGCTCTAGCGGGTTATCCAAGTAGATAAGGATGTCGTCTATATAGGCTATACAGAAATCGTCCAGGTAGTTAAAAAGGACATTATTAATAAATCTCTAGAAGGACGCAGGGCCGTTACATAGTCCAAAGGGTATAACGCGGTACTTATACAATCCGTACCTTATACGGAAGGTAGTTAACTCCTCTACCTCTTCCTTCAGCCGTATATAGTAGAAAGCCTGTCAAACATCTAGCTTGGTAAAGATTTTAGCTCTTAATAGCCTGGTCAACGTCTCCTCAATTAATAGCAGCGGGTAGCGGTCCTTCTTAGTAATTATATTAAGCTTTTAAAAGTTAACGTAGAATTGCTACCCCCCTCCTAGTTTCTTAGTAAATAGAACCGGAGCTGCAAAGGGTATATCGCTTGGTACAATAAACCCCTTCTATAGGTGCTCCTATAGGTAGACCTTAACAAGCTCTAGCTGCTCTAGCAACATATTATATAGCGGGCTAGGAGCTAGATCGCGGCTATTGCCTTTAAGAATAATATTATGGTCTACCCCCTCGCGATACAGTAGTAGCGTATCTGATATAGCTTTCGAGAAACAGTTAGCGTATTCTTGGTAGGGCTGTAGTAGCCTTTTACAGACAAGCCGGCGAAGTTCTTCCTTATTATTAGGTAGAGCGTCTTGTGCCTTCTTATCCTCTATTAGTTGGTCTATCTCGTAGAGGCTAGTACATCCAATTACTACGTCCCTACGCTTCGCTCCTTGTAGGAAGTTCCTTGCCTTAAGTAACGCAATGTCTGCTGCTCTAAACTCCCTAGCAGATAAAGGCCTCCTTACTCTTAGCTTTAACGGTAAAGCTGGCCTAGGGTGGAGCTAGTCTTCCATTTTCCTAATTATATCTTAGGTATCGATCTTCCAAGTATACCTATAGTTGTACAGGGTCCGCTTAGCTTGCTTTAGCTTAGCCTATCCCTCCAGCTTAATTTTAGTAGAGGACTTCTTCTCTTAAAGTTTACTAATCGCGACTATACGTTTAAGGATACGTTAGGGGGTAGACTTGGACTCTTAATCTAGTAGTGCGTCTTTTTAATCTGCATCTCTCTAGTAATCCTCGTTGATTAGTAGGGGTAGGAGCTCCTTTAGTATAATTACATCCTGCCTGCCATAGTAGTTCTTCTTAGTTCGCTATACCAAGACCCAGTGTTTACAATTAATAAGGGCCCTAGTCTTCTCAAACTACCTACAGCTAATAAGAAGATCGTGGCGGCCTATATCGCAGAATAGAAACCATATAGGGACTTATTAACCGTCCATAACTAGGTTCGCCTTAAAGAGCTATCTAATTGTGTCTGTCTACTAATTATTATAGCCAGATACGGCAACTCCTTGTCCTTTAATCTTGTAGAGCTTTGGTCGCAGTTATTGCTTAATAATTGGCAGTAGCTTATAGTATATAAAGGCCTCTCCGCCCGCACCAGAGTCAAGCAGGCTTACTATATTGAGAGCCACGCCGCCTAGCGCGATCCTGCATAGCGTTATAAGGGCTGCGCCTCCTAAGATCTCCTTTAGCTGTATAGGCGCTGTATTAATTACTCCAATCTACTCTAGGTAGGAGACTTCTCCTAGAGCTACTTGTTTTCCAACTCTGCCGAGTTAGTAACTATCTCGTACTCTTTGCTTCGGTTAATTGCTTTAGCTTCCGTCTTCTTCGGCGCTATATAGTTATTAGAGTAGTGTCCTTGCTTACCACAGTTAAAGTAGGTAACTGGCGCTTTTGCAGCTGGTGCTAGAGTTAGAGGCTGCCGGGAAGAGGGGGGACCTTTAGTCTTTTTAGCGCCCCTAGTAAAAGCTCTCTTACTAGCCTAGGCTGCTCTGCGGTTACTTCGTTCCTTGCCTATCTGCTTTAGACCTTAGGCGTACTATTAGGCAGTCTTACAATAGGCCTAAAAGCCACAGTCTTTATCTGCCACCTTAACTTCCATTTAAACGCGTAGGCTGTTATAAAGCTTATTATAAAGCTCCTCTTTCTACTAATCTTATAGCATCCTTGAGATATTTGCTAGCCGTACAAAGTTAGATTAGAAATCGTTGAAGTCTCCTAGGTATGGCATTTTAAGGCTTTTAAGCTCCTACTAGGCCTTAATACGGCAATCTAGGTCTTTAAAGACGTTCTCTAGGAACTTAAGTACTTCTTTACTAGTAGGGTTGCGTTTTACATCGCGCTCTACCTCTAGGTAGGGTAAGAGGTGGTTATAAGCTTTACCTCCTACACGCGTTTTAATATACGCTACTTTTACATCCTCTTCCTAATCTAGGTTGTCTTGATAGAACCAGTCTACATTAGATCAAAGCTTATTTCGTACATAGCCGCTCTAGGCACAATAGGTAGGCTCTTTTCTATCTATCAGCGTAGGTGGGTCTGGAAACTTTGCTGTATGTCCTAAGCCTATAACACTGCTTATCTAAAAGAGTGGTGTCCCTTCTTATATTATCTATAACAGTATGCTTCCTTACTTGCTATCTTCCTGATCTAGGGCTTATATAGTGACCTTGCGGTCTATCCTTAATATCTTCTAATTGGCCTTGCGGAGCTCATCTGTCCTATTATCTAAGTGCTCCTTAAGCTCCGCTATCTTTACCTTAGCCTCCTCTTTCCCATTAAGGGCCTTATGCGCGTGGTTATTTACAAGACGCCATAATATAGCGATCTGCTGTTCCATTGCCTTTCTTTATATTCCCTAGAGCTTCAGCTCTTCTACGAGTTTGGTTATAGGGATCGCGGCTAGGCCTTAGGTGGTTGCGGCTGTATACTCTCTCTTTATCTCCATTTTAAAGTATATAGGGTTCTCGTCGTCTTCCAATTACGCCATAAGACGGTCCCATTTGCTTTTCATATCGTCCGCGAGCTCCGTCTCGCCGTAGTACGGTTAAAGCTCCAGCGGCTCAAGTAACACGTCTACAGGTTCCTCACGTGCTGCCAGCATTAGGTCAGTAGCTATCTCTAGCGCGCTAGGCCTTGACGCGCTCCTTTTTGCCATAGTATCTCTTTTACTTTCTTAGGCAACTCTTGCTACTAAGATTATAATTAGGGTGATCCTTTTAATCTAATTGCTACAGTCTCTTCTTTCAGCTACTTAATCCGCTGTCGCAATTGCCTGCCTCAAGCAGGGCTTAGAGGGTTAATTAGTCTATAGTTATAGTAGTAAAACAGCTCTCTGTCTGGCTACACGTTTAACCGTTGGACCTAGTATTGTGTTGCCTCTACAGGCCAGTTGAGGTTGACCTTAGTCTAATATCACGGCTAGCTTTCCATGGAAGCGATCCGATAGATCAAGCAATAATAAGGGGCTATATTATAAATAGACTAAGGTAAGGGCTCAAAGAAAGGGGCGCGGTAGACGACTATGTACATGTTCGGTCGTCGGGGCAACGTTAGGGCAACGTTGATCCGTGACCGACGACGCCTTAATAGTAGCTATGTAGACAAACCGTCACAGCGTTCTTAAGTATTTTATAGTCTAGTTCTATACCATAGTTATAAGCCTTAAGGCCATTAATAAGAACCCCTAGGTACCTACTATTATTTATCTTATTACCTTTCCAGGTAGCGCGAACTAAGTCTACTACACTACTATCCAGATAGTTAATAGTCTTACTCTTTACACTAACTCTATTATTAATATCTTATTCCTAGGTAAAGATATAGATAGCTAGGATAGCTAGAGAGGAGTTATTATTAATACTACTCCCTTTAGCTCCGGCTATAACTACTATACTTTTATCTTTTAACTATAGGTAGGTTATAAGTTTACACTAAACCCTATATTTACTCTAGAGCGTATTCTAAGCAGTAATAACTTTATAATAGTTAGTAACCTAAGTAAGGCCCTAATTACAGCATAGGGTATTAAATATCTTATAACTAAGCGTGTCCCTAAGGTTAGAATCTTTTAAAAGATTAACACTCTACGCCACCTATAGTAAGGAGGCAACAGCTTCTATATTAAGCGCCAAATTATACTATCTAATAACTTCACAGATCTCCTATATATTAATTACTTTAATTATAATATTACTAAGTATAGGAAGAACTTAGTTAATAATGCCCTTAAGGCCGTCTTACTGCTACTTAATAAAGAACAAATAGGTGCCTATACTACGCTTAAATATATAATAGGCGGTATTTTGCTAATCTAAGGCCCCCGTGGCGTTAGGAAATTAACCTTCCTAACTATCTTGGTATAATACCAGTATTAACTTAGGTCGCCCTAGTAGGATCCTACTAGAATTTAGGTCTTATTACCGCTTAATTACTAACTAGATATACTAGCTAAGATAATTAATAATACGCTTATAGAGGACTATAAGGCACTAATTACGCAAGACCGTCCCGCTAAATTTTCTATTATCCTTTACTACAATATACGCTTAACGGAAACTAAGGTCTATATATAAAATACTATTATACAGCAAACAGTAGCAGGCATTAACACTTATCCTAAGTATTTTAAGAAACAGGATAACTATACTATAATTAATAACAACGCATCTATACTAAGTATAGTATTCCTACTCTACTATATATTTAAGGCTAGCAATGCCACTAGCTTTAATAAGCGGTTATAGGTTATAGATTTATCTAAAGATTAGTAGTTATTATACCTTATAGGTATCCTAAATAGTAATAAAAACCTATATTCTATTATAGACCCTAATATAACTAAATATGCCAAATTCCGCTAATACTTAAAGTAATTTACGCTTAGTAATAATATAACACAAAATAATAAGATAGGATTAACACTTATAGCTAATATAGTTATCGTAAACCTAGCTAAGAAGGCTAATATTATTCTTATAATACCTAATATAGTCTCGCAGACCTATATACATTCTATTAGCGCTATATGCATAGTGTTCTATAATAAGGCCAGAAAGGTATCTAAGCTAGGTAGTTTTACTAGATTTGCCTAAAGCAGACTATATTTAATCTAGAAAGGTCTATAAATCTATACTAGCAACCCTATGCCTTAGGTTCTCCTTAGTAATATATACCAACTAAAACTAATCTTTAGTCCTAATTTCGATAATCCATTCCACTATTAGAAATCCATCTCCCTCTATATATATCTCCTTACGGCTAATACGGATATAGTATAGTTCTTACTATAATATTAATTTGTTAAAAACATTATATATTATATAAATGCTATCCTACCGCATAGCCAGCCTTAGATAAGCCTAATAGTTAAAAACTAAGAGCAGTTAAAACTAGCAGCGAGCTTTTTTAAGGATATGCTACACTATAACTACCCTATCGCCTTCCTTGCTATTAATAGTACTATATAGGTAAATAAGTTTAGCCAATTAACGTATAACCTGGTCCACGCTTAACACGCATTCTAAATAGCTATGGCGCTAATAGACTTTAAATTTAAGCCATTAGAGGTTAGCCTTGCCGTTCTATATATAGCCTAACTTGCCATCTACTCCATAGCGCTATATACGCTTAAAGAATAGTACTACGCCTAGTAAAATGGCAGTAAATAGCAGGAATTTACGCCAGTAATTAGCAAAATTAAGGTCTTTACCATTAACAGCATCTAAGGCGGCTAGGTAGAGTTATTAGTATATAATATAATAGTTACTAGTCTGCTAAAATTTATCTAGGATATAGTAAGGAACCTTTTTATAATTACTAGACTATAAGCGGGCCTTATTATTATTAGTAGTCCCTAGGTAGTCTATAATTATTATACCGGCAATAAGGCCTTTATAAATACTGCGTACTATAAAATTAAAAAGTGGTATAAGGACAATAAGGTATTTATTAACCTTAAGAATTCTAAGTGGAAAAAGTACTTCCAGCAACTTATTACCCTATTTAACCTTAATAAAACCATATAGCGTATTTACCGCTAGCATATAGCTAATTACATACCTATTTTATACAGCATAGATATTAACTTTAATATTACTATCCCTAACTTCGCGGGTGCAATAAATATTAGCAGTATTAATAATTATACTAAAGCGTAAAACAAGGCTAATAGAGAGGGCGCTAATAATAATAGCTGGGATAATGCCAGTAATAATAGCGAGGATAATAACAATAAAGAGAATATTAGTATCGTTAGAATATAAGAAGGGTAGTAAGAATAAATATTATAGACTTTACTAATAGTCAGACCCCTAAATAGGGATACTAGATAGAAGTTAAAGCGGTAGTAGCTATATGCTTTTAGCATTTATAATTTTGCTATAGCACTAAATAAAATGCGGCATATTACTATATTATATATCACAGCCAAATAAGATACTCTTAACAATTATAATCTCTAAAATAGATAAGCGTATTACGGTAAAGACAGCCCAATTTACTAAGTCTAGTAATTTAGATTTCTATCCCTTATAGGCTAGTGGTTAATTAATACTAATCCGTAATCTAGATTTTAAGTGCTTAATTAGTTAGATTATAGTCTAGATATCTCGCTAATAATTACAACTATTATTAATTACTCTCCGTATAGTATAGGCCGCCTCTATTTTTACTAAACTATAATAACCCTAAATAGGATCTAATCCTTTTCTTACTATAGCTGCCACTAAGGCAACACAACTTAACGCCCTCTTCTACTTATATAGGCATTTCCCCAACCTAGGCTATACTATTCCTAGCATTAGCATGCCCTTACTATATCTTAAGAAACTTATCGCTAAGGCTATAGGTCCTTAGAATAATACTTATCCTACTATACTAGCTACTAGCTAGCAAAACACAGGATAAATATAATATTTATATAATTGCCCTTAAAAAAATAGCCTATAGTAAAGGCAATTTGCTATACTATATCTAGATAACCTAAAATTATATATATAGGTAATAATCTTAAGGCTTCCTAGTATAATAGGAGGTCTTGCTATAAGGCAAACTTAATTAAAGTTACTATCTCCATGTAGATTAGATTAACTATAATTAATTAATACCTTCTAGCCCATTTAGTAAAATATATTACGCTAGAAATAGGGCTAGATAAATATTAGTAATATATTATAATTATAACGAACACCTACATATTATCTCTGCGGATAGCCGTAAATATAACCTGGTCTACCCTATAATAAACTGCCCTTAACAGAGCAGCCCTTAAGGCCTTATTATTTTAAATAGGCATAGTCTCTATATAGGCGGCCCATATCTACTCCTTATTATAATCTACTCCTTATTATAATCTACTCCTTATTATAATCTACTCCGGCCTTTAAAAACATCTTAACTAGCAGCTAATATTTAACTATATATAGGCCTTAAGGCGTATTAAACAGCGACATTAGACTTAAGGCCACGTCTATACTTAGGACTAAGTTCGTACCATCTAGTTTCTACCTATAAAGTAGTATAATAAGTTGTTTAAAATTATAGCCGCAGTTCTGCGTATAGTTAAGCTAGAATAAACTCTATAAGTTTATGGTAGCTATATGCCCCCTTTCTATATCTACTATATGATTAATACCAGGCCGCCCTAGCATCTTTATCTTTTTATATATATTTAACTATACGCAAGCTAGTATATTCTACATAGCCTTATATACCTATAGTGCTAATACCTTTTTACATTCTACTACCTAATAGATAACTTTTTAGATTACCTACTTGTATAATAAATTGTTTAGTTATCCGCAAAATAAAATATATAGAATACCGTCCTTAATAATAACCCGCTTAAAAGTTCGCTTAATAGTATTAAGTCTCTCTACAGTAATGCCCAAGCTAGTAATAAGCTATATATCTTTTTACGGGTCTATGGCGCTTATAGAGTTATACCATACCGCATTTACGGTATACCGCTATTATATACCGCGTCCTATTATAAAAGACGGTCTAGTATCCTAAGTAGGGAATGTAGTATTTAGAATTCTGCACTTAGTATAATAGGAAAGCGGCATAATATTAGCAATAAGTAGAGTCTCCTAGCCTAATATAACGCGATCTAGTATAAACTAGCGTAAAATATAATAGGTTGCGCTATCTAGCGCGTTAATATCTATAGATATTACTATACTCTTATTATACCACCATAACGCATCTAGTTAAAAGTACATATTATTTACACTAATTAAAATGCGTATATCTATACCTAAAAAAGATAAAAATATATTAAAATAGCCGTGCGTATTACTTTAAAAGGTATAAACTCTGCTGTTTAATCAATATGCGCTTTTAACCAAATGTGCTAGGGTAGTATATACTCCTCCTATCTTAACTGGCTTATAATATAGCACAATCTATAAGTACTACTTTAAACATACGGTTTTACATAGATATTATTTTCGGCCCCCTTTTAACCAAACTATAGTAAGTTATAGCTTAATGCGGCAATTTATAAATAAGCTCTATTTAGCGGTAATATAGAAAGTATAGAACTAAAGTAAAAAATATAGGCGGTCTAACCCGTTATAAATAATATTATCTAAAATAACAAAAATAGAAGAAGGATAGATATAAGGCCGTTAATATTAAAGAGACAAATAATAATACACCCTTACTATTACGGACGCTTTAAGTACGATGTTATAACTACTTAGGGAAGAGTCGCAGGAAGCTAGTTAGTTAATACAGGCACGGTCCAGAATAGATTTGGTGGAACTATGTAACGAGGAATAGTAGCCGAGGTTATATAATGTGATCTATATAATCTATGTAATCTATATAATCTGTATGGAGTAGATAGAGCACACGTACCTTACGGAGCGAAGGGATTTCTTAGGAGTAAGGTTGTGTATTTAAAGGACTATAGTCCCTACCTAGATAGTTCTCTCTTCGTAGTAAATCTTAGAATATAATTAAAGTTAATCTGTTGGGTAACTACTCTACTAGTTATTATTACGTTGTTACTTAGTTTATACCTATATACCCAGCCTAATAATAGAACCCACCGTAGTTCCTACTATAAGGTTCCGTTACACATTCACTACTAAGGTTACGGTATTTAAACAAAGTCGAATAATATACTACCAAGAGCAGCACTAGTCATAATGGCGTCGGCAACAGCCACAACCTTAGGGCCAGGAGATACCAGTATAGATAATAGGGATTCTTAAGTGGTTATATAAGGTCAGTTACAGGAAATAGTTAATCACTTATAAGATAATAATAGGATACTTAAAGAACATATTAATGGAATTAGAGCAGTAAAAATCAAGTTACCTTCAATTAAGCAATTCTTAGGAGAGAAGTTAAAGCTTAAGGGATTTCTTACGCAGATGCACTTCAAGGTAGTACAGAAAGGAGTAAAGTTAGTAATATCGTTAAACCAAGTAGCCTATGCAGAATTATTCCTAATAGGGAGGGCACTTAAGTGGTTTAAGCTGTATCTTACGGAAATATAGGCCAATGGCATAACAACTACTAACTAGGACGTACGATATATATTTACTAGTTGGAACGGGTTCGCAGAGCAACTAACGCAGATATTTAGAGACCCAGAGGCCACAACCATAGCGAAACAAAAGCTTCAGAACTTAGTACAACGCACTTTAGCAATTAAGTATACAACACAGTTTTAAACACTAGCTATATAGGTTAAGTGGAATGATAGGGCGCTTATAGTATAGTATAAATAGGGACTTAAGGCTAAAGTCCAGAACGTAATTATCCTAATAAAAGATGCGGATACTCTAAGAGAGTTAATAGATTAGTTAATAAAGATTAATAATAGAATCTATCAAAGGGAACAAGCTAAGAGAGGGCAAGACAGAGTTCCATAGTCGTATAAGGCGCAGAGTATGCAACGACAGATATAGAGTTAAAAACTATAGAATGGCGTAGAGCTAATGGACCTAAGCGGTACTAAAGAAACCCGAAGATGGGAAAAGAAACTATGGAAACCCAGAGATTAAGGATTAAGTAATTAAAGGACCTAGGAGTAGAGGCCAAACCAGGGATCTTAGCAGTAGAAGATGTTTAGGCAGACTCTATAGCAAGAAAAATGGTTCAAAGATAGAGCTTGTATAAATTACGGAAAATAGGGTCATTTCGCTAGAGACTATAGAGGTGGTTAGAGTAACTATACAGTAAAGGGAACCAGACTAGCAGACAGCATGTATATACAGAGGGATAATGGTGCACTATAAGGAACAAAAGAATGTTTAATTAATAGTTTTGCGTATTGTTATAACAACGCATGCTAAATTTATAAGGACGCTAAGTACGGCGCAAGCTATTAGCTATAGGAGCTATTATTATCTAAGTTTAAAGGAACCAGCAAACCAGCTTATAGATTGGACATTAAAGACAATAAATTTAATAAAGGTAAAGCATTTACTAACAATAAGGTAATAAAGGCAGCTTACTAAAAGCATGTAGACCTTAGAGAAGTTAAAATAGAAGTAAAGACTAAGACTATTACAAAATAAGGTTTAGTAACGGGTATTACAACACCGTTAGATACGATTTCTATCGCTTTATAAGATAATAGGAGCAACGTTTAAAAGAAACTAAGTAAGCAGATAACTGCTAGTGCTAGCTTATTACTTAATAAAGGTAAAAGGCCACAGGCTTAAGATTCTTATGAAGAGATAAGAGAAGCTTAAGATTCTTAAGATAAGATAAGACACACCTAAGGACCCACAACAGACGAAAACTAATAGGAAAGGGCAGCAACTTAGTTTAGTAATAAATAAATAAGTATAGAACGTAAGTTTAAGAACTACAAGTTTAGAGAATGAATAAGAATATCAGCAATCCTAGGTAAATATAGTATTTAGCCTAAAGATCGAACAGTTAATACTAGGATCAAAAAGTAAGACAACTACAAAGATCTAGCTACAAGACGCAGAAAATAAGAAACTATGGATAAGTTTAGAACAAGAATTATTATATAGCAAGAGCAGAAGCTAGACAAGAGATTAGCTACGCTAGGTTATATAAGGAACAGAGCACCTATGCGAAAAGTTACTAATAGGCTAAGTACAGGGACACCTAGGGCAAAATAGTTAGATAAACTAGAATAAGAAAAGGATCTAGATATTCTAACCAGGTTTAAAGAAAGATATACTAAAGGATGTTATAATGTAGTAATAACAAGGTACTTTCTAACGGATAGACTATACACACTAAACCGGTTATACGGAAAGTGGTATAGGCAATAACATAATAATAAATAGGAAGACTTTTATATATAGCTAAATAAAAAAGTTGTCTAAGACTAACCCATTATAGAGAAACGTATAAGTTATATTAAAGAAGCATTAATTATAATGTTAAGGAACCTAGAAGAGGGATCTAGGGACTAAAGAAGTAAGCGACAAATCTTAGTACCTGTAGCAGAGATACCAGTGGTCAGATTAACTAGGTATAGGTTTAAACTTAAGGACAAAGATAAGCTAAGAGTTAACCTAAAACATGCAGCATATTATATACTATCGTGGATAGCTTATGTGGATAATATATATAATATATATAGAGCACCTAAAGACAAGAACCGGAAGTACCTAATAAGGATATATTGGGCACTAGAGGAAAAGCGGTTTAGGAACGCTAAGTATATACATAGTTAGCACCCCATAGAAGTATAAGGTCAGGGAAACTTAATATTTTAACTAGGAAGATTCCTTACGGAAGAATACCTAGACGGATAACAGTAGTGGGAGTGCCCAGAGAACACTTGTCCATGGTATATAGAGGAAAAGAAACAAACTAAGTATTAGCTAAAGTTGGACCAAGTATAGGTAGGATCTAGCAGCCAACAGTTAGGAAAAGGGGAGGCGTACAGGACTAGAGGAAACTAGTATTAGAGCCTTAGACCCTTAAAGGAATTTAAGATTAACACCTAAATTTAAAAGCTAAATAGCAAGATCAGCAGTTTAAAGCGTTGGTAGATAGTAGAGCAACTAGGAACCATATATTACCAAAGGCAGTAGAAAGGATAGGGTTACTATATAGATAAAAGGAACACCCGTATCTACTTATAACGATTTTAGGAGATTAGATAGCCTATAGAGGAGGTATTATTAATCTCAAAATAGGACCTATTTAGATAACTATTAAAGGGAGACCAGTTAGAATGTCTTTTAATATCCTACCGTTAGGACAGGACAAGGCGATATTAGGAATGCCTTAATTATAGAAGTATAATCCAAAAATCAATTAGGTTATAGGTTAGGTTAATATTAAGAATATATAACAGCGCAAAATGCGACAGCAAACCAAGTTGGTATAGTACCAAGTTGGAGCGATATATAAAGAGACTAAGCAAGGCTTAAGTTATATACTAAAGAAATACCATAAGTATGGTAAAAAGTTATAGTTACTAGAAAGTAAAAAGCTGTTAAAGCATATAGCATTGGACTACAAGATAGAATTAGAAGAGGGAATAAGTTTAAAGTTCTTTCTAATCTATAAGCTTACTAAAACGGAGTTAATAGCGCTTAAGGAGTTTATCCAGGAGAACTTATGCAAGGGATATATCAGACTATTATAGTTATCAGCAGGATATCCAGTACTGTTCATCCTAAAGAAAAACGGAAAACTCAGAATGTGTATAGACTATAGATAGTTAAACAGCATTACCAGAAAGGATAGGTATCCTTTACCCTTAATTAGCGAAATTTAAGACAGGATAGGCAATGTAAAGATCTTTACAAAGATAGATCTGAGATGGGTGTACTATTAGATTAGGATTAAGGAAGGCGATAAATAGAAGGCAGCCTTTAGGTCAAAGGAAGGACTATATAAGCTATTAGTTATGCAATTTAGGCTTATAAACGCACTAGCAACGTTCCAGAAGCGAATTAATAGTGTGTTAGAAGAACACCTAGATGAATTTATTATAGTATACCTCAACAACATTATTATCTACTTAGAGAGTAAGGAAGAATATAGAGAATACGTTAAATAGGTCTTAAAGAGACTACAAGAAGAACAAATGCTAGTAATAATTAAGAAATGCGAGTTCTTCACCAAGAAGACTAATTTTGTTAGATTTATTATTAAACTAGGCCAACTTAGCATAGATTTAAAGAAGATTGAGGCTATAGTAAATTAGCAGGAACTAAAGAACGTTACGCAGTTAAGATCATTCCTAGGGTTTTATAATTATTGTAAAAGGTTTATAGCGTAATAGTTACAGGATATTAAGCCATTTACGCGGTTAACAAAGAAAGAAGAACCGTAGGTATAGGGAAAGGAGTAATAAGAACTATTTAAGAGGATTAAAGAGTTATTTACCTAGGAGCTAGTTCTTAAGATCTATCAACCAGGTCTAGAGACGGTTATAGAAATAGATATATCAGACTTTATACTAGGGGCGTACTTCCTATAAAAATATCAAGATAGATGGCACCCAGTGGTATACTATAGTTGAAAAATGACACCACCAGAGTTGAACTATGACATCTACAACAAAGAGTTGTTAGGTATAGTTGCAGCACTTAAGAAATAGAGAGCATTCTTATAAGGCACAGAGAAACTATTTATGGTTAAGACAGACTATAAGAACCTTACAGGATTTTTAATAATAAAGGAACTTAACTAAAGACAGGTTAGATGGGCGGAAATGCTTATAGAATACCATTTTAAAATTCAGCATACTAAGGGTACAAACAATGTACGAGCAGACGCTCTAAGTAGAAAGGCTAAACTATAAAGTAAGGAAAAGCTATCGGGAGCTTTATTGTGAAAGGATTAAGACAAATTAATTAGGTACAATTATCCAAAGATCGCAGCAACCAAAGTGTGACGGCTCGAACCATTGAACAAATGTCTTAACGAAGACTTGAACAAATGCTTCCAAGATGAAGCGAACGAATGCTGTATTACGAAGATATCAAGGTGAGGAGCAAGAGAAGTGGTGAGGCCACGTCTAAATACACAAGCCAAGCCCTAAGCGAACCCCTGACTAGGTGACGCGCCCCAGCGCCGTCACAAAGAAAGTTAGATCTATAAATTACTAAAGAGTAATTAGACTTAGAAGATCCAAAAAGCATAGGTAGAGGATCTAGACTTAGAGCAATATAAAAACAGAGAAGCAATATATATGCCTAAGTCTATCGCAGAAGAACTTATTAAGGAATTCCATAAGGGAATAATATAAGGACACAACGGAGCTATAGGCTTAGTGTTAAGACTTTAAGAGGAGTACATTATTTAAGAAATCTGGGGACTAGTAAAATAAGTTATAAAGGAATATTTAGATTGCCAAAGGAACAAACCAACAAGGTATAAGCTATATAGAAGGCTACAACCTATTAAGACACCAGGAAGACCATAGGAGGTTATATTATAGGACTTTATTATTAAGTTACCAAAGTTAAGAGATCCTATTATAGGATAAGATTATAACGTGATTTTAGTAATAGTAGATAAGCTAATAAAGTAGGGATACTTTATAGCATACACCAAAGAGATATTAGCAGAAGATGTTGCTAGAATCTATATAAAGGAAGTGTTTGTAAGATATAGAGTACTAGATAAGATTATATCGGATAGAGATCTAAGATTTATAGTAGTATTTTAGGAAGTGTTTCTGGTAGAATAAGGAGTTCGCGCAGTAATATCTACAGCGTATTATCCGCAAACGGATGGATAAACGGAAAGACTAAACTAGACACTAGAGCAGTATCTAAGGCATTATATTAATTATGTATAGAATAATTAGGTATCGTTATTACTAGTTATACAGTTTGCATATAATGCAACACCATAAAAAGGAATAGGGATATTACCATTTAAGGCAAATTATATATACAAGCTAAGAACATTGTTATTGCCACATTAAGTAAAAAGGACGAGTAGCACAGCTAAATAAAGAATAGAGATATTAATAAATCTTTATGCAGACCTTAAAGAAATAGCTAAACTAGTATAAGAATAAATAAAAAGGTACTATAATGCTAGGAGATCTAAGGGACCAGATCTTAAGGAGGGAGATAAAGTATGGCTACTATATAAAAATTTTAAGAGTTAACGACCAAGCAAGAAATTGGACTATATTAGACTAGGACCTTTTAAAATTAAGTAAAGAATTTTATTAGTCACGTATAAGTTGAACCTACTAGCCAAAATAAAAATCTACCCTATATAGTATATCGCAATGCTAGAGCCAGTATACGGGAATGTTAAGCCACCAGTCTATAAAGCAGACATATATAAAGGACAGGAGGAAGACAAGTGGCAAGTTTTAAAGATTATTAGTCATAAGGATATAGATGACGAAATATAGTATAAAGTAAAGTAAATAGGCTATAGTGAGACTACCTAGAAACCACTAAGCAATTTAAGGAACGCTATAGGAAAGGTACAGGAGTATCAAAAGAAAACAGGTCAGGTAATATTAATAAAAAAGGATTGCTAAAGAATAAGTCACCTAAGGGGGATTTAAGAGGAGCAATTGCCGAGCTATTTAGAGTTGTTTCCCTTATAGGGGGAGAGCTAGTTCTTTTATTACCCAGCTTAGACAAACCCTATTAAATAAGTTTCCACTCCTTAGAATAAACCTTCTTACGCACCTTCTCAAGACAAAGAAGACGTGTAGAGGCAGATAAGTACGCCTTATAGGCAGCATAAGTACGTTAAAGCTTAGTAAGGGAGGCCGAGAGCTTATTATTAAGCTTTGCAGCGGTAGATTAAACACGAGACCCTATAACAAGTTACTTAGGGAACTTAAAGACTGTTAAGAGTTATAGGACGTGTACACTTAGCGTTAGAGATAGAGTAAATATCGCAAGATAAACAAACGTTTACTTTAGTGCACTCTGAATAAAAGGAAGGTTGTTAGGTAGAAGGACTTGCTAGCGCAATATAAACCAACCCCTTTTTCACACAATAAGAATATAGAGACGGCATTATCTCACCCAGCGACAGTATAGAGGAAACCGTACGCGCGCGATAAAGGGTTAAAGAAGAAGAAGAAGCTTTAGGCATAATAAGCAAAGATGTTAACCAAATTAATTAAACGGACATCATACCTCTAGTAGACAACTTGGAGATGTTAGGAATCTTTAAGGACAAAAATAAAGAGAAGGGAGATGGTATTACGGACGCTTTAAGTACGATGTTATGACTACTTAGGGAAGAGTCGCAGGAAGCTAGTTAGTTGATATAGGCACAGTCCAGGATAGATCTGGTAGAACTATGTAACAAGGAATAGTAGCTAAGGTTACGTAATATAATCTGTGTAATCTATATAATCTGTGTAATCTATATAAAGCAGACAGAGCACACGTACCTTATAGAGCGAAGGGATTTCTTAGGAGTAAGGTTGTGTATTTAAAGGACCATAGTCCCTACCTAGATAGTTCTCTCTTTATAGTAAATCTCAGAATACAATTGGAGTTAATCTATTAGGCAACTACTCCACTAGTTGTTATTATATTGTTACTTAGTTTATACCTATATACCTAGCCTAATAATAGAACCCACCGTAGTTCCTGCTACAAGGTTCTGTTACACTTACGCTATTAAAGCTTAGAGGAGTATTAGATAGCCTATTATAGAGCTAAGCTAAAGCAATATAATAAGTGGCCACTTACATAATATATAGACAACAATGCACTATTATACCGTTAAACCTTAGAAGGGTATTAAATAACTAATTATAAGTGTCGGTATCACTTCCAGTAATACGTATTGCTATTGTAATAGTGTAGGGGTAGTAACTGATTTGATTGATGCTTGATTTTAATTATCCTATTTTATAGGTGGAATTTGGTGGATTTCCTAAGCTCGCTTAGCTTATATAATTGCGTGCAACTGCTTTACAAAACCTTGTTTAGACACTAGGGGCATTTAGTTTTATAATGGTGCTTAAGTGCGCTACCTACTAAATTCTGCTATATTCCACTAAATTCTGCCAAATTCTGCTATGTCGCTAAAGTAACTAATTACAATTTTCTATGCCTAGTATGGAAAATCGCTATTAGCTCGCTTACCACTAGCGCTTTAGCTGCTGGCTTAATATCTTTACGCTCTCTATTCCTACCTTTCCGTCTTCTCCTCTCTTTACCTATTTAGTAACCTATAGCTTAATTATATTTGTATTAATTAGGTCCTTTAACGCCTAGCAAGGTTTAGATTTTATTATAGCGTCTACTAGATTACTGCCTCTATTAATCTATTTAATCTCTACTATCTCTCTTCTTTTGTATAATTGTTATAAACATATTAGGTTAACTATAAGTCGTTTCTCTTATATTGTCCTAAGTTTAACTAAGTAATTATATAGAGATTTTAAATTGGTGCAAAGGGTAACTGGTAATTATTTAAGTTATAGGATTTTCTTAATGGTTGCTTTAATTGCAGCTCCAGTATTAAATCTGTAGGCTATTCCGTATAGTTTAGATACTAGAACGCTTTATATAACCCGCTTACATTTAATAAATAACCAGTGGAGGATATTGGCCTTATTATCTTTATCTATAAGTATAATAATAAAGCCAATTTGGGATAAGAGGTCCTAGTTATTCGCAAAAGATAAGTTTATAAAGATTGTTAATTTAAGGGAGTCTTTACTAGTATTAGGTTATATAAAACGGAGCCCTCTTAAGGGGTTATTAATCTGCTACTATAGCCGCTTATTAAGCTACTTTATATACTCCTCCTTTAGATTAACAACTTATACTGCAAATAAGAGGTTAAAGGTAGCTTCTGGTTAGCAGACTGTGGCAATATAGGCTCCTCTTACTCTCTAAGCAACGTACTAGTCCTTTAGTATAACTACCTTATAGACTTCCCCTCTAAAGCTAGTTAGGTCTATAGCCTTTATAGTAACTAACTTTAGGTTTTAGCATTAACGTTCCTAGGTAAAGGCTATTAAATCCTTTTTTTACTTAATATAGCCTCCATTAAACTTAATTAGAGTATTTAGCATAAGCTTCTCTCTCTCTTTTACTAGAAACTTTGCCTTCTAAAGCCTAGCTTCTTCGGCCTCTATAAAGATTTTATTAGTAAATAATAGTATATTATTAGTCTGCAATCCTATAATTTTAAAGCTATTATTAGTTGTATATAACAAGTAGGGGTTATATATTAACTAGTTCATCTATAGCTTATTAAGGTAGTGATGGTAGTATATATTAAACTAATAGTTACTAGCTTCCGGGACACTATAAAGTAATTTAATAACTCTTAGAATTAATCTATTTTTTAGTTTAAGTTCTAGTAGTAGGCATATAAAGAAGTCTCTATTTAGGTAGGTACTAGACTATATATAAGCTTATAAGATATCGCGTAGGTATAAAGAAGCTAGTCTTTTTTTTATTTCCCTATAGGGTTGCTATAAGTACTAGAATAATTCTCTGGCTAATATATTAAATAGTTAGTAATTATATTAAGACTAGGTCTTTACTATAGTTATTATAGGCTTATATAACTAATCTAGACTTCTTAAAGGCGTTATCTATTCTGGCGTTCTTAACCTTATTAATAAACTGGGAGTTAAAGATTCTAACTCCTTTTAGGACGTCTACTGTATTAATAAACTTAAAGATACCTTCCTTAAGTAAACCATTTATCTCCTTACGTTAGGACTCTATAAATAACAGTGTGGTACACTTAAAGGTTGTAGTATTATGTTTTGTTAAGCTGTTGTTAATAAATATTAATATATCTGCGGTGTTCTGCTAGGACTTTATTAGTAATTATTATATCCGTTTTAATCTTTAGGGGGGTATACTAGCTGCTAGTTCCTTAGTTAATTCCTCCTCTAATTCCTTATTAGGTTCTTCTAGTTCGGGTTATAGGTATAGCTTTACTGCTATAGTCCTAAAATTGGTAGGTCTGCTAGGGAGTTATATCTTATATATCTCTCTGTTAATTCCAAGTAACTTAAATAGGCTAGTCCATCTACCGCTCTGTCTAGTATTGCCTTTACGCCATATAAGTACTTCTAAGTTAAGGGGGAGGTTATAGATTATGGTAATAGATAGACCGTTTTGTTAGTTTAGTATATTGTTAACTTACTTCTTTGCCCTAATCCTTGCAATCTCCTCTACCTTCTTTATAGCTGCCGCTTACTATATAATAGAGGGTGCTAGTAAATTAAGTTTACTTATTTAAGGGTAGGTACTAAAGATAAGTAGTGTTAGGACTAAGCCGTCTAGGCCAGCTATATTATTGGCGGCTTTTATTACTATTTATAGAGCTAATTTATTGGCTATTCCTAAGTCCTATAGCTCCTCTATAATTATCTAGTATGCTTAGCGTAGGGTTAAATAGGCTCTTTTTACCATTCTAATAGACTAGTAAGCTTCTACTAGAACACTCTTAGTTAATATAGCTATCGCTATAGCGTATTATCGGAACTCCTTACTTATAAAGTTCTTCCCGGCATTATAGGTAATATAGTTAGGTAGTCTAATATAGGTGTTAATCTAGTATAGTTATAGGGTATCCCAGGTATACTTTACGGAGATATTATATAGTTATCTCGCGGCTTAAAATCTAGTAGCTTTGTTAATAACATAGAGGATAGGGTTTCCATTAATATATATAATATTAATAAAGATAGAATGGTTAAAAACAGAATCTTAGTTTTCTTATAATATGAACTTAAACTATTTAGGGGATTTACTATATTTCTAGCAGTGGGAATAGTACTTAGTGAGGTAGTCAATAACCTGCTTATTAATATTATCGTGGCTAGAGCGTTCTAGTACCTTATATAGCTTATCTGCTAATAGATATCTGTAACGGGACTAGCCCAGTTACAGTAGGAATATCTCGGTGAAACACTTAACAGATAAATTCTAACGCTTTGATCAAATTCTGCCAAATTCCGCTAACTTAATTAATTTCCACCAGTTTCTACCAAATTCCACTAACGTAATGGAATTTGGTTGAAACCTGTTAAAATCTACGTAGGCTTATGCCTACACGTCTACTGCCAAGACCCTAAATATTTAGTTATACGTTTCCTATATTCCTTTCTCTTCTTTATATAACATCTTGTACTCTGCAAGAGCTATATACCCTTAGATTTAGATAGAAATTATATTGTTCCTTTAAATCTTCCCTAAAGCCTCTTCGCGCCCTTATATTACGTTATATTAAAACAACCACTATTAAAATAGTAAACGAACCCGAATCCGCTTTAATAACTATAAATATTATAACCCTAGTTAGGGAACAGTTAACTATAATATAACAGTCCTTTATGGACGCCTTAGTTTAGCAGTAGGCTGCACTAGAAGCCTAGTATTAGTAATTAATAGAAGCACTCCGCGAAGAACTTTATAACGTTAAGGCACTTATATTAAAGACCCTAACAATAATACCTGCAAATGAAATTAAAATAATTATATTTAAACCTGGCCCCTTAAACGCGAACTCTAAACTAGTAATAGTAACTTAACCTATAGCTATAACGAATTTAATACCCGCTATAAAATCTAAAAAGCTCCCTAATCCTCCAATGTTTAATAGAAATTAAAATAACCTATATCCCTTTGTAACCAAGCTCTGTTTTAAACTTTTAACAAACTATAACTAATACCCTACTAAAGCTAGTAAGGTTAGCTACGGAATGTCTTGTTTAAGTAAAAACGCTATATATACTATGGATCCATTCTTCTGTAACAGCACCTTTATTAATTTTAAAATTTTTGTCTCTCTGCTAGAACGAACATATAATAACGCCAGCTATAAATATATAGCTATTACCAAACTTAAAAACTTATAATAACGGAACCGAGACTTTACCAGCTTCTTTTTAGAAATTTTAGGCCTTATTAGCAAACTAGATTGGAATAAAGCCACTAGAGTTGCTACCCTTTAATAAGCTATCTTAGATAAGATTAGAGCCTAGCTAGTAGGTAGAAAACTGCTAAAAAAACCTATCCAAATTTGCTATAATATATTAACGAATTAACAAGGACCTTTAATATAACAAACAAACTCGTTCCCTAAAGTTAACTATACCTTATATTTAAAATTCTATAAAACCAGTATATACCCTAAATCGCGATCCGTCTCCAAAACCCAAAAGCCCTATATATAACCCTATAGACCTCAATGCCGCTTAATCCTATACACCTTTGGAAACCAATAAACGAAGAACCTAAGCCATAAATGGAGAATGTTTTGGATGTGGTAAAAAAGGATATATTTAAAAGCATTGCCAAACTTACCCTTTTAAAAAGGTCCTCCGTAGTTCCTCTTAATCCTTAAGTCATACTTATTCCTTAAATTGCACCCACTTTATAAATTATATTTAGTCGCCACAAAGCATCTCGCCTTTAGTTAACTTGGAAAATAAATTATCCTAAGGCCAAGTCGCGCGTTAGGATAAAAGGTGGAAGAGTATAAGTGTTTAGGCTCTTTTAGTGCAATATATAACACAACTCCCTTAATGTACTTGGCGAAATTTAAATACTTAAAAAATAAAAAGAGGTATAAATCCTAATAGATAGCGGAGCTATTAGCATAGGCTTTATTAATATAAACTATACAAAAACTTAACGCCTAAAATTAAAGAAACTTAATAAGCCCTAAGGCCTATAAGGCTTTAATAGTAAACCCTTAATATATGGCGAAATAACGCACTACGCCCTAGTAAAAATGAGGATAGGTAAACACCTTAAATATATTTCCCTATTTATAACACCCTTAAAGTAATATAAAGTTATACTTAAATATAGATGGCTAAAGCAATACAACCCCTTAATTAGTTGGGTTAAAGAAATGCTAGAGTTCTATACAACTTACTGCTAAAGTTATTACTTAAAAAACCATATACCCTACAAACATGCATATAACTATTTAAATTTAATATAATATAAATTACCCTTGCTATAAACCTTAAAATAAGATAATAAAGCCATAACTACCAATCATGGCAAAGAATGCAAAGATATTTTGTTAAAACCTCTTAAATTTTATATAATATAGGCCGCACCTTTTATTTTACTAACAAAGAGATAAGATTATAAAATCTTTACTATAACCATAAAAGATATTAAGAAAGCACTAAAACTAAAATAGTATATTAATCCTTAACCTCTTATACCTAAAAAGTACCACAATTTAATTAATAAGTTTAAAAAATAATTTATAGACTAACTTGCCCTACACTAAGATAAGCATGATTTTAAAATTAAACTTAAGCCTAGTATAATACTAAAGTTTAGTCCGCTATATGGTATATTATAAGAAGAACTACTTATAATATAATAATACCTTAACAAGTATTTAGAAAAAGAATTTATTTACCCTAGTTAATCTCTATTTACCTTACCTATACTATTTATTAAAAAGCTAGGAGGAGGCTTAAGATTCTATATTAATTATTAAGCTTTAAACGCAATTATAATTTAAAACTAATATCCAATTCCCCTAATTTAAGAGACGCTTAACTACTTAGCAAAAGCACGGTACTTTATAAAGCTTAATATAGTTGCCGCCTTTAATAAAATCCATATATATAAAGGAGATAAGAAGTATATAGCTTTTTATACATAATAGGAACTCTTTAAATACCTAGTAATGCTATTTAGCGTAAAGAATAGTCCTAGTACGTTTTAGCAATACATTAACAATACACTTTGTGAATTCCTTAATGTATTTATTACCACATATATTAACAATATCTTAATTTACTTATCCTCGCTTTCTAAACATTAGAAGTATATTAGAATGGTCCTTAAACGCCTATAAGATGCGGGCCTATAATGTAATATTAAGAAATGCAATTTCTACGCGTCTAAGGTTATATACTTAGGCTTAATAATATCCCATAACGGAATTAAAATGGACCCTAAGAAAGTCGCCGCGATTATAAACTAGGAAAGCCCTAGCAATATATAAGACATTTAAGAATTTCTAGAATTCGCAAATTTCTATTAATAATTTATTAACTACTTCTTAGAAATTGCCTAGCCGTTAGTAAACCTAATAAGGAAAAATTTAAAATTTAAATAGACCGCTAGATGCGAACGAGCTTTTAATAATTTAAAATATTGCTTTACAACTACTCTAATTCTTACTTACTTTAACCCTAACCTTAAATATACCATTAAAACTAACTTGTCTAATTATACACTAAGGGGAGTGTTGTTGCAATATAATAAAAATGGCAAACTATGTCTAGTAGCCTTTATCTCCCAAAAACTCGCCCCTACTAAATTAAACTATAAGATATATAATAAGGAACTACTTATAATTATTAGATACTTTAAATAATGGCGTTCTAAGCTAGAAGGATTATTGTTTCTAATACGCATATTAACGGACTATAAGAACCTATAATACTTTATAACTATAAAACAACTAATATAACGCTAAATTTATTAGGCTAAATACCTCTTATAATTTAACTTTAAGATTATATATTAACTAGGCAAACTTAATTAAAAGCCTAACGTATTAATATAACTATTATAGGACTTACCTACAAATGCTTTAGATAAATAGATTATAAATTAATTATGGATTTTACTACCCCCTAAGCGTTTTAAAAAACTATATCCTATATTTCTAGATACGGAACTTAATAAAAATAAATTAGAAGTTAATAAATAGAAAATAGAAATTAATAAGCTAATAGAATATAAATATAAGAACAATATATAGATAGTAGATGTAATAAAAGCAATCTAAACTAGAAAATAATAGTATAAGGATATTACTGTTGGTCACACAGGGTGACTCACCAATAACGACTACTCGAGTAGGTTATAGTGATATTGGTTAATAGCTTCTTTTTATTGGAATAAGGAAGGGCGAGGAGCTTAAGACTCCTCGCCACACTAGTACCGCGGCGTCACGTAATGACCGCTTGCCTAATTCCCAACACTAGCAACTCTTCTTTTGTGGTTGCCATCTATATACAAATACTGCTTAACTAGCGTAACAAATATTGATTCTCCTTACTTACTATTGCCACCGCAATATAAGTCTCACTATCCTAAAATTTGCCTCTTAGCACATGGTGCTTTTTTACTTAGAGTTACGGGTGGATATTATATTAGGGCCGCCAAGGCGCTAATTATAAGCAAGCTAATAGCAATTTTCTGTGCCGGGTATAGAAAATCCTAATTGGCTGCTCTTAAATTACTATATCTCCTACTCCCTTTTAACCCAACCTTCAACTCGTACACGCAGAGTATTTGTGTTAACGAACGTCTCTAGTGCCTTATTTAGGTTTGCCTTCATCATCGCATCTGCTAGGTTATCTTGGCCATTAATTTACTAGATTTTAAAGAGTTCTTAACGCTTGTAGGATTACTAAAGTGCTATAATATCAATTATAAGACGCTTCTCCTTTATAGTACCAAGCTTAACTAAACACTTGTAGAGGGAATATAAGTCGGTATATACAATTATAGGGATAATAGGGAGTTTAAGTCGATCTATAATTATCTTTAGGGTAGTTCCAATTATAATTACTATATTAACTCCGCTAACTATTCCATATATCTCTAATGCTAGAACGCTTCGGGTAATATACTTACTCTTAGTTAAGCTCTAATAGATAAGATTACTATAGATTATAAAGTCATTCTCTCTAGTAGATTTGTTTGCGATAATAATCTTATATCCTAGCTAGGAGCTAAAATTTTTATTATTTATAAACAATCCATCGACAAATACAAAGAGCTTAGTAGTAGGAAGATTAATAGGCATATAGAATAGTCCCCAATTAAGATAGTTTATTTGCCAGGAAAGACGCTTATTTAGGGCAAGGACATTATCCTTAGTTAGTTCCTGGTGTTAAGCGGCAATAGAGAGATTAAATAAAGCCTTAGGTTAACAGATAGAAGCAACATAAGCTCCGCGAGCGCGTTACTCTATATATCCTTACTTTGGAGAATTAATATTAATAACGTTAATCTTCTTGCCTTAATCTTTCTGGCGCAAAGCAATAGAATCCTTGTTTAGGGAGAGGATGTATCTATTAAAAAGTAATAGTGTTATTAAATTAAGCTTTTCCTTTAGCTTTGCTATGAGATTTGCCTTTACTAGCTTATTTTCTTTAAGAGCTAAGAATTGGTCGTCTCCTAAAATAATTATATTATCGGTTTACATGCCAACGATTCCGAATAGAGTTCCTATAGTTATAATAAAAAAGCAGGGATTAAATATAGAAGTAGTTATTAAAAGCTTCTCTTTATAGTGCTTACTATAAGTAGCCTACCAATAAGTTCCTACCTCTGCAATTCCATATAATGGCTTAAGTATAACCATAATTATATCTTCGGGATATTAGTAGCGAATTTACTCTAAAAAGTATGCCAGTATTAAGCGCTAAAGACGCGTTTCTAATTGGGTATAGGCCTAAGTGATATCTTATAAATAAACCGCCATTCTATTCTTTATTAAGGAGGGAGCTAGCGCAACAATAACTCGCTAACTAGCTTGTTAAATCATAGGGGATTGTATAAGAATTACTTCCTTACCGTTATTGTTATAACCTTAAATAACCAGTCTCGACTTCTTAAATGGGGTATTAGTAGCTTTACCCTTAATCTTATTAACTATTCTTGACTTAAAGATACGAACTCCATTAAACTTAGTAGGGTTATACTTCTTAAATTTAAAAACTCCTCTTACAATAAGACCGTCAATCTCCTGCTTATTAGATGCTTAGAAAGGAGCTCCTAAAATTATAATACGGCCTTCCTTTTAGAGCTATTTTGCAAGCTTAAAGTCAGCCTTCTCTTTAGCTGTTATAAAGGCCATTAATAACTTATCTCTACTCTTAATAGCGGTAACAAATTGCTCTTCGAAATCGACAAGGTATTGGCGATTTTATAATCCCTTTAGGCGACCTCTACCGCGTTATAGTTACGGCATATCTGCTACAATTATATTAGGATTGTAGTCGCCTTCTAAAGTATATTAATTATAGTTCTCCTCTAGGGTATCCTTTGGGGCATCCTATAAAGGCTTAAAACTGTCGTTTCTATAATAGGGCTTAACAACGGTTAAGCGGAATTAAGTGGGTCTATAGGGCATCTAAAGAGTATAAGTCTAACTATTAATTACAATAAGTTTATATAGGCCTGACTATCCTCCCTTTTTACGCCATACGCGTACCTTAGATTGGAGTAGCAGATTAAGCATAGTTAAGGTATTTAGGCCATTTCTTATTCCTAGTGCGTCATTGGCCTAGCGCATAGCGTAGAGACGTCGCACCTCTTTTATTACTTTGCGAATAGCCTCCGCTCGTTACGTAACGGATAGGGATAGTGGAGAATTATTAGTTATTTAAGGGTAGGCGCCAAAGACTAGTAATATAGGTATAAGCCTATCTAGGCTAGTGGAATTATTAACAGCCTTAACAGCCATCTATAAGATAAGCTTTTCGCTAGCACCCTCTAGTTCCAAAGAAATAATCTTATATACTTATTATAATAGCATGTAATATCATTCTACTTTTCTAATACTATTGTGTGCCTTAATAGGGACTTTCTTAACCTTAATTTCTATTGCCTTCGCCTATTGCCAAAACTCTATAGATAAGAAGTTCCTTCCTACATTATAAATAACTCAATTAGGGGGTCTTAGGTAGATATCAATTTAGTACAATTAAAGAGTATCCTATGCGTTCTTAGCTAACATATCCTTTAGGAAACGTGCGGCTTAAAAGGAGGTTAAGAGGTTAACAACTTAGAGTACTAGCTTACTGCTAAGATACATAATATCAATAATAATATAGAAGTTGAAGTTATAGTTATCTTTAAGGGTGAACTTAAATCGGCCAGGGGACTTCTGGTTTATTTAGCAGTAATAGCAGTACTTTATAAGATGCTTAATCGTCTTAGCCTTAACTTTATAACCTACTCGCTAAAGAACCCTAAGTAATCTATAAACTAATAGGTAACTAAAGCAATAGTATAGTTAATATAACTCTAACTCAGTTAAATGGCTCTAAGCAACGCTCCTTTCTGGCTATTAAAGGAGCAACTAAGGGTAACCCCACTTGCGTACAACGGGCACCCAATTCTCTCCCTAAACAAGCATATTCTTAAGGTTATTAAGCTTAACGCCTAACTTATCTATATCTTGGATGCAGAATAGAAATAGGGTGTTTACGGGAATAATATAGAAAGTAATACATCCTAACGGAGTTTAGACCTTAATTGTGCCAAAAGAGATCGTAGTACCCTTACTAAAGCGAATTGTATATTGGCCTACCGTTAATTAGTTGATCTAAACAGAGCTATTAAGCTACTAAAGAGCTCAAACTTAAGGTTCTCCTACTGTAGATACTCCTGCGGCTCTAGTATCTAGCATAATACTATAGAAGACATTCGCTGAGTATCTGTTATTAAAGGAGAATATAAAACTTTCTTTTGGCTTATTAAAGATATCTAACTTTATAACAGAATAGAGCGTAGATTGGTTGTTAAAGATAGCAATGGTTTATATGCCATTTACCTCACTATACTCGGTAAAGTATTAGTTAGGAGAGTAGTCCTCAATTTCCATATCTATAAGGAGCTGTTTGGCCTTATTAACCTTACCCTTAAGATCTTCTTCGCCTTTATATTAAACCAGGAAGCTTTAGAAGTAGGCTATAGTAACCTTATAATTTCTAACGTTTTATACACTTTGGCGAAACTTATTATATGCCTCCTTTTATCTATTAAGAGGGTGCCTAGTTAACCAGCAATTTGGCTTCTTATAAACATAGCATTTCTTCTATCAATTGTTTTAAGATAAACCTCCACAAGGACCTCTATAATTACTTTATAGTTAACGTTAATCGTACCCTCTGCTATATCCCCTACCCTAGCTACCATATATTTAATCAGTCCAGTTATAATTATATTAGTCGGTTAGGTCGATCAAAATAGGTTAGGGTTAGGCGTTAAATTGCTATACTTCTTAAGAGCGCAGAGCGGTGCCAATAGAGGATCTTAATTAAGCACACACTCCTTTATAAGTATTTGCAGGATTAAAGAGGGCAAGGTTACATTCTTTAACACCTTAGCATGCGCTAATGACTTAATCACATAGGCTAAAGTCCTCTTAATATAATTCAGATAAACCACGCTAAATTATCTAAAGTCGATTAAAGAGCTTTTAAAAACAGTTAAGTCGAGAAGCATCTAGGTTTATAGCAATAATTCTTAAAAAGGTAGTCTCTCTCTACTCCAATATATACTACTGCTTATTCTCTTCTGTTTTAAAGTGGCATCTTATCTTATATATTATTCAGTTAAAATCGTATCCTTTTCCTGCCAAATAATCATAATAAAAGGTACTAGCGCGGCCCTTAAGCATAACGGAATAAGCGTTATAATATTAGTTAGGTTCCAGTCCAACCTTCTAGCAACAGTTATAGAAGATGCGCAGCTTTAAATTAAGGATATTATACAGTTCCCCACTAAACCTCTTCTCCTAGTCCAAATAGAGTTTCATAAGCTTTGTAAGCATTTTTAAGGTGCCTCCAAGCGGTATTAGGCCACATTAAAATTGCATTAGAGATTAAGGTGGGGATTACTTTATAGGCTATAATAGAGATACAGAGCTTAATAAAACACAGCGTAGTATCTAATCTTCCTATAGCAGAGTTTAAAGGTTATTAAATCACAAAGCAAGGGGGTCTTGCGCTTGCTCTTAAGGGGCAGTAGTTAAAGTTACAGGTTAAATTAGTAGGAGCAATAGGTATAACACGTAAGAACTCATACCTAGAGCAATAGAATTAGAACGTGTCTCTATTAGTATATCATTTAGATTCCATTATAAGTTAAGCTTCTTTATATTATATAGTTAATACTCAATCTCTTATAGAGTCCATTTATGCTCTTCTTTTACGTTAATAACTTGCTCCTAAATATTATCTCTAATAGTGTCTCTATCTATAGGGACAAATACTCCGTTCTCCCAAAGGAAGTTACGGAAGTCTTATACAATATTCTTCTTTGTAAGGGCCTATATTTCCTTTATCCATCCAACAAAGTCCTCCTTCATGCAATACCATAGCATAGTATCATTATATTCGCTGTCTGTATATTATGCTATACAGTATAGTAAGAATCCGTTTAGGTCCTGTTGCTTAGCGTTTATAGGGTTAATGTCTTTATCCTATATCTCTAGGTTAATGTCATTCTTATACTTCTTTGGGTAGGTCAACGCCATAATAGAAGTAGAATCAATGGGGTGTCGTACATTAAAAATAGGTAGGATTTTCGGCTTTATAGGATCTCGTAGGTTTGCTATCAAAAGGTAGGCAATTTAAGGCGTAGTTAACGCGTTTCGGACGTTAACTTGGGACCCTAGGTTTAGTAACACTTCTAACCTAAAGTACTTAACCAAATCTTCGTAAACGCGATTGTTCTACATAATAGACGCAACTTGGTATCTCCCAGTACTCAGTAACACTTCTGTTACTAGTTTTCCGCAAGCCTAAGGTAGCACAGTATCGCCAGGAACCCCTACACAAGACTATCTCTTCTGTCAATAACCTAGCTGCTCTATAGTTAACTATATGTTCAACCACTAATCAGTATTAGTCACACAGGGTGACTCACCAATAACGACTACTCGAGTAGGTTACAGTAATGTTAGTTAATAGCTTCTTTTTATTAGAATAAGGAAGGGCGAGGAGCTTAAGACTCCTCGCCACGCTAGTGCCACGGCGTCACGTAACGACCGCTTGCCTAATTCCCAACAATTACACTTGCTAAATGCGAAATTTAAAATAATTAATTGTACTATTAATAGAAGATAGTAGTTCCGAATTCCAAACCCTTATAATTTAAAATACTTAAATTCGTACACAACTCCCCTATAGTAGGACATTCTAGCTATGGAAAAACTTATAAGATTATTTAACAAGCATATTACTAGCCTATAATGCACGACTATATACAAAAATACGTTTAAGTATGCAGAATGTACGTATATAGAAAGACCTCTTATATAAAGAAGCAAGGAGTACGTATATAGAAAGACCTCTTATATAAAGAAGCAAGGAGTACTTTAACTGCTACTAATTCCAATGCAAAGATAGCGTAACATCTTAATTAACTTTGTAGTTAACTTGCCTAGCAGTAATAGGTTTACAAATATTATAGTAGTAGTTAACCATCTTATAAAAATGGGACATATAATCCCCATAGACTCAATTAATACAATATTAGTAGCTAAATGTTTTATTAGGCACGTCTTTAAGCTACACAGACTTCCTAATTTAATAATATCTAACTATAGAAGCTAGTTCGTTTTAGACTTTTGACAAGCTCTATATAAACAGTTAAGCATTTAAATATAACTCTTAACTGCATTTCACCTAGAGACAGATAGTTAAACTAAAATTGTAAACGCGATTATAGAACAATACTTATAAATGTACTGCTCCTACCTATAAGACAACTAGAAAAAATGGCTGCCCTTAGCTAAGTTTACTGCAAATAATATAATAAACATATTAATGGGCATAACGCCGTTCTACGCAACCTATAGATAAAACCCTTAACTTGGATTTAAACCATAACCCAAAATCAATATAATAGGACCTACAATTAAATGGATCCAGTTAATTAATATATATAACTTCGCCAATTAAATAAAGCAGTTAACGGAACTATTACAAAGTAAATTAACATATGCTTAAATGTTATAGAAATGGCATGTAAATAAAGGACGAGCCCCTATATAGGACTTTAAGAAAGGTAATATGGTTTACCTAAATACATAAAACCTAAAGACTTAATAACCTTTAAAGAAACTTAATTAGAAGTTTATAGGCCTATACCAAATTAAAAAGAAACTAAGCCTATACGCCTATAAGCTTAAACTACCAACTAAGATAAAAATATACCCAATATTTTACGTAAGCTTACTATAACCCTTAAAAAATAATCCTATAACTCGCAAAGTGCCACTGCTACCTCCTATAATTGTTAATAACGGTAACAGTTCTTACTTTATTAACTTAATTAATAATATGTAATAGAAAATACGATCTAAACAATTTAAACTTCTTGTTAAGTGGAAAGAATATAAAATATAAACCTAGGAAACCTATAAATAGATTAAGGCCAATATGCCTTCCCAAGTAAAAGAATTTCACAAAGACCATTCTTTGCGACCTACTCTGGCTGGATAGACATAATATAAAGGTAAATAACTGCTACCTAACACGAAAACATAAAACATAATAGTAGGAAACTTAAATTTAAAAAGAACTTAAAAAGTATTATAACGTTCGTAACACGGTTACATGATATATAAGATGTTAAGGAACTTCAACCGCCAGTTAAAGTTATCTAATTGGTTAGATTTGCCTCGCTAAGACTACTACCTAGTACTAAAATACAACCCGTAATAAAATTATAAATTCTTAACTAAGTTAAATTATTTTAAACCTTTGGCTAAAGGGGGTACTATAACGGGACTAGCCTAGTTATAGTAGGAATGTCTTAGTAAAACACTCAACAGATAAATTCCAACGCTTTAATCAAATTCTACCAAGTTAATTAAGTTCTGCCAAATTCCGCCAATTTAATTAATTTCCACTAGTTTCCACTAAATTCCACTAATGTAATGGAATTTGGTCAAAACCTGTTAAAATCCGCGTAGGCTTATGCCCACGCGTCTGCTGCCAAGACCCTAAATATTTAGTTATACGTTTCCTATGTTCCTTTCTCTTCTTTATATAACGTCTTATACTCTGCAAGAGCTATATACCCTTAGATTTAGATAGAAATTATATTATTCCTTTAAATCTTCCCTAAAGCCTTTTCGCGCCCTCACAATATCTAAAGCGGTGGTAGAGTTAGTAGAGTTTAGTAGTAGTTAGGTAGCAGGGGTTTTAATTAAACAAGTAGGTTATAAATAACTGTAGTAACTCTTCCTATAATAAGAAGGGGTAGCTAAATTAGCAAACTACTAATACTGATTTCGTTGGGGTAACTAAGATATTCTTAAGGTTATTGTAATAGACCTTTAGTATATCCATATCTACAAGATATAGTAGGATGGGTATGTTGGCCTTTATAATATAAAACTTAATATTACTAACTAGGGTATTAACTATAACAGAGCTAATAGAAGGAGTAAAGCTAATGCTAAACTAGATATTAATAGCGCCGGCCTTTAAGGTATCAATAACGGTATTATGGGTCTTCCTATATGCGAGGTATTGTCCATAACCTACTATTAATCTCTTTAAAGCTCTAGTGTTAATTATTACTCCATAGAACTTATCAGAGGTATATTGGCTAGTAGCAACGTAGGTAAATAGGTCTAAGTCGTTATAGTAAGTAATTGGGTTAGTGCTGGTAATTATATAGGTAAAGGATCGGTCCGCTAAGTTAGTTATAGTATTAATAGCTCCTTTGTGTTATATTGTTCCAAAAGAGGTAAGAAACAGTTTAGTCTATTTCTAAGTTTTTATTTTTTTTATTTTTTATGTCCACTGTATTATACTACGTACAATACTGGGCATGCAACCTCTAGGCTATAGCGCTATAGTTCTATATATATAAATCCTTTCTAGGCAGCTTAATATATACTAGTAACTATATCCCAGTAGTTTATAAGCCCTTAAGGGTTTACAGCTCCTTAGTAAAATACTAAGTTGCTACAACTGCTAGGGAATAAGAAAACGATAGGAAAAAGAAAAAATCCTAGTACCTGTCCCTGTCCTTTTGCAATTTATTTCTATCCTTTTACTCTCTAATATCTCTTTAAGAGCCTAGTAGAAGTTGCCTTCTTCTAAAATCCTATGTTTTGTCTATTCTTCCATACCTTCTAAGCTAGTACTGCGTACTAGTTTAGCTGCTTTAAGTATCTCACAGTCTTTGCTATTAGCAAAGTGATTTCCTTTACAATTAATGCAAAGAGGGGTAATATGTTGATAAGGCTTGCCTGTTATTGTACAGGTAAAACAGGAGTAGTCTTTAAATAGATGTGCAGCTACACAGTATCTACAGGCTCTAGTAGAGCATCTGTCTCCTATATGGCCAAATTTTTAACAGCTAGTACACTGCGTAGTAGAAGAGACATCTAGGTATTTTACTACCTTAGTAGCTGTACCCGCGATTGAAATTTCTTTTTGCTTGAGGATTTCTTGTCTTTTCTCTTCGCTCTTTATAGTAAAAACTATAGAGCCAAATCTGGTTTGTGGATTGTGTCTTTTTACACTAGATAAGATCCATCTAGGTAGTCCTTGTATCCTTATAGGATTAAAGGTCTCAATTTCTTCTTTTAGAAGCTTAGAGCCTCCCTCTCCTAAAAAGGGTAGGGTAGGAACCCCATGGGCTATAACTTAAACCCAAGGTTCTAGTTTTTGTTCTCTTTGGAAGGTAAAGCAGTTATGCCAGATATCCTTATATTTGACTAGGAAATCTGCATTATACTCTTCTGTAGTTATAAGGAGAATATTTTGTTTTCCTTTAGTTCTAGCTATAGACGCTAGTACTGGTTTTTCTACTTGCAGTTTTGATGCAAATAGTTGGTTGACTTTGTTCCGTATAGAGAAGGTATCTAGAGGTTAGTCCTTTTCGTCTGTAATTAAGACTAGCTTCCTTTCTTATAGCTGCTTTTTCTTGCTCCTAGTAGACGTAGAACTTCTACTAGAAGGAGAAGGTGTAGAAGGTGGTGGTGGTGAGGAGGGTAGGGAGGACGACGAAGGGAGGTCCTTCTTTAGCATCTCTGCATAAGTTTCCTTAATAGGAGCTACCTCCTTACGGAGAGCTCTTACTTTTTCTACTAGTCCTTTTAGGACATCGTTTGCCTTTTCTTTTTCTTTTTCTTTTTCTTCTTGTATAAAGGGATTTCCTCCTAACAGAATACTTTGTGTATAGAACATTAGCTGTTTAACTTGTTCTTTTATTCCTTTTTCTTCTTCTTCTTCTTCTTCTTCTAGCCCCTTATAGGCCTGGGTTAGGCTATTTAGAGCAAAGCTTAGATGTTCTCCAGGAGAAGGGGAATAGGAAGGCATACTAGCCATACTATCTGTGGTAGTTATTGGTTTTATTGTCTTTTTTGCAGGTTTTTGGTTTTCTTTTTCAGCAGAAGACTGAGGATGTCCTCTTTTTTCTCCTGTCCTAAACAGGCCAGGAGGAGGAAAAGGGGGAGAAAAAGTAAATGTAGACTCTTCATCACTTATTTCTATAGGAGGTTTTTTTGGACCTATTAGGCCTTAGCGTTTTGTATCTTATAGGGTTTTTTTCTAGTTTTTACTATCCTTATACCCTTTCTCCTTACTAATCCTACTAAAAGATTTCTGGGGAGATTAGGCTAAAAGGTAGTAGAGAAACTAGCCTCTATATTTTGTAGTTTTGGTAATTGGTTTTGGTGTTCCTGTCCGTGCCTCGCTTATAAGCTAGGACCACCCCTAGGAAGAATTTTCTGTTGGGGGAAAGGGGGTAAAACGACAAATAAATCCACCTCTAGCTCGCTAGGCAGTAGGGATTAAGTCTTGAAAGTTGGAAAATCGATTGTTTTTGATGGTAAGATGGGTATGCGTAAGTTTTAAATGTGGCGCTGCCTTTTGGTAAGGTTGCATGTGTGGTATAGCTTTGTATTTCTAAGTTAAAGATGCTAGTAGTGACTTAATATCGATTATAAGAGCTTTTATTACGTCATTAATAGATTCTAAATTAAGTTATTATTATAATCTGTTCCCTTGTACTTAGTAATATATTACTTAGTATATCTGTTAAAGCGGCGGTTAAATCTATCCTTAAACTTCTTCTTTAATTCGTTATATTCTTCTCTTAAATATTTAGATAACTATATATATATATATATATATATATATATTATTCATTGCTTAACGTCCGATTCGGATCCCTATTGGGCCCATGCGGACTACTCCTTATTTACATATAGGGAGAAAACTCTATTTAAGAAAACCCCGTAATCTATCTCCCCGCCTTTTAAGACTCGCCTGCTTAGCGCCTACGAGTCACCGGTAGTACTCTTCTACCTTACTTTTTAACCTCCTTGGGAACTACTGCTGCCGTAACAAGCCTATGGACATGCTAGTATCATAAACTTTACTCTACTACTGTAGAGTTATTAGGGGGCGCCTATAACTCGCCCCTTTGCCCTCTATTACCATTTCCTTTGCAACCTAGAACTGGTTTAGTACGTTTTAGCTAATAAGCCACTAGGTGACCGCTTTAAGGCCTTTTTATATTAAGAGCAGTGTAGTATAGTTCTCTATGCCAGCTACTGAGAGTATTACTTCTCAGTTGGTGCGTAGGGGGCATAACAGTATTACGTGTTTTGGTGTCTGTTTTGGCCAGCCATATTTATATCTTAGGCTACCTACTAGGACACCTACCCAGTAGAGCCAATCTTTTAGTTCTATTATTCCTATTCTTAAAAGTGTTACCATTATATTTTCTGCCTTTATTAGGCCTTTTCAGAGCCCTTAAGTATTTACCCCCCATGGCGTTAACCATGCTATAGCTTGGGTTCCTCTTACCTAAGTTAGCCTCTGTACCTTTAACTCCTATACACCTCTCTAGCATTAGTCTAACCAGTATTATATTACAGTGGATGGTTTCCTAGCATTCCTTTATGCTCTACTTTAGCTCCTTTCTCTCTCTTGCTATTGTCTTTACTGGCCTCTTATATGTCTCCCTTCCTCCTCTATATAGGCCTGGGCCCTAAAGCAGCACTATTCTTTTTCTGCTTTCTTTGCCTATTTCTCCAATATATCTTCCCTACTTTAAGGTTGTTGGTTTATTCTCCTATAAGGCACCCTTAGGTCCCTCCATAGTTTATTTAGGCGTGTCTTAATATACTTTATAACATTAGAGTTATATTTATTTTATACCCTTTGTATTGCAGCGGCTTTAATATATAGTTATAGGGGGGGGATATTAGCTTCCTTCTCTAGCAGTGCTATGGCCGTTTGCTTATACCCACCTATTATACTCTAGAGGTAGGCTGTTTGGACCTTTTAGAGTGGTTTAAGGAGTAATTTAGGGGGGCCTTTTTTGGTTTCTCTAATGGCCTAAATACTAAATCTATATATTATAGTTAGCTAGACAACTGCTATATATAATAGGCGTGACCTCTAAAAGTATGGGCCCTATATAGAATTAACAATCCTAGATAATGCGATGTACTATACTTGGCCCTTATGGGCCGCTTGCGCCGCCTATATACTCTACCAGAGCTTACTATCTACCCATACTCCTAATACCCTTAAGCCCTAAACTAGTTAACCCCTAAAGCCTTAAATATAGATTATATGCTAGAGATCTACAGATTGGTTGCGTTTTCTTATAAAGTAAATTAGCTGGTATTTCTTTGGTGAGAATTGGACTCTATATTATCTTGCCCATTCTATATAGGTGTTATAGGCTTTCTCTAGTGTTCTGTAATTCTCTGCGGCTATTGGCCCATATATAATTAGGTTTGTGTTATTAACAAAGCCTATCCCCTGGGCCGCCCCTTCCTTAAAGGAGTTAAGTAGGTTACTTATAAAGAAGAAAAAGAGTATAGGTAAGAGGGGTAATCCTTATAGTATTCCTGTTATGACTGTAATAGGGGGGCTCTGGTATCTATTAAAGACTAGTAATGTTTCTTTCTAGCCTATAAACCTTTAGACAAATTGTATAATCCATTTTAGGAAGCCCTTTGCCCTAAGGATGTATAGGAGACGCTTATAGGGCATATTATTATAGGCGCCACTAATATCTAAGCTAAGTATTAATACTATAAAGTCCCTTCGCATTGCCTATGCAGATTTAATAGTGGCAGTGAGTAGCATAAGTGCTAATAGTGTTAAGCGGTTCTTTCTTGCCCTTATTTAGCTTTATAGTAATAGGGCATGTTCCTTAGCCATATCTGCTATATAGTCTGCTATTACGCTTTCTAAGATCTTACTAAGGGTGTTTTCTAAGGCAATAGGGCGGTAGCTTCCTAGGACTAAGTAATCTACTTTACCTTCTTTTTACAGGATAACTGTTATTATGGATCTTCTAAGTTATAGGTAGTAGCCTATAGCAAAGCATGCTCTGGCTATATCTGCAAGCTAGGGTACTATAAGTGGTCCATAGGTCTTTAAGGCCTTATTTAGAATTCTATCTAGTCCTAGTGCTATATTATTTAAAAGGCGGCTAATAGTTCTGGCCATTTCCTCTATTGTTATATCGCTGTTAACCTATAGGTAAGTTACTAGTGTTTTACCTATAATGTTACTAAGGTCTGCTGGAGCTGGTTAGGGGAAGAACCTTTCTATAAGGATCTTTGCCTTCTTATCATTGTTATTAGTGGCCTGTAATTCCCCTACTCTTTATAGGGGTGGTAGGTATAGGTCTTCTACTAGGCGTTCTGCCTTTTTTTTTTTTACCCATTTTGCTATAGCCTAAAGGCCTTTGTTATGGGGGAGGCTTAGGTTAAAAGTGTGCTTATTTATAAACCGTCTCTAGTTATTCCTTGCTTCTTTTTTTAGAGTATTCTTTAACTGGTTTCTTATGTCTTTATATTATCTCTTGTCTTTAAGGTTGTGGCTACTTATATATTTCCTTCTTACTTATTGTTGGCTAGCGACGAGAACCGCGCATTATGCAGACTATACGTGTCGTGTATAGGGGCCTGGTTATAAGACTAGGCAGTGCTCTTCCAGCCCATTTTTAATTGCTACCTAGATCCTTTCTAGTCTACAGTCGATTCCCTTAGGGGTAGCCAATAAGCCTCGCTCGTTTGGTATTAGGTGGATTTCTTCTAGGTCTTAAAGTTGTTGTTTAACTGTATTAAGGAAATTATCTATTTTAAGCTTCCTTATTACATATCTTTTGCTATTTAGTTATGCTTTAATATCCAGATCTAGCTATATCTGGATAGGGATGTGGTTTAAAGCAAGTGCCTATTTTTCTTTAGGGTTATACCTTTTAAGTCTCTGGTATAGGCCTTCGTCCATAAATATAAAGTTAATTATACTTCTGGCAGTGCCTTATTGCTATATAGTTGCTCCTAAGGGGGTGGCTAGCTTAAGGCCCCAGATATCTATAGCTCTTAGTAAGCACTCTGCCTATTATTTAGCAGTAATATAGATACCCCCCCACCGCAGGTGGTGGAGGTTTATATCTCCTAGTAGGATAGACTCTATGCCTTTGGTTTCTAGTAAGCTTATTACTAATATAATATTTTTTATTTACGGGACCCCTTTAACCCTAGGGTTATACATATTAATAATTTATACTGGTCCCCTATATGTCTGGATTATTATAACTATAATATCTAGGTTAACTACCTACCATAACTATAAGGATAGGCTAATAGCCTTGCTGATTATAAAGCACATGCATATAGCTGCTTTTGGTTTATATAGGAGCTGAAATCCTTAGGGGCAGTATGTTGATTATATGTAGGTATTATAGTATAGTTCTTGTATAGCAAGGATATAGTATTTTTCTGGGTCTAGACTGTCTAGTAGGGGCCTTATAAGACAGTGGTTTATATTACCGCAGTTATATTATATAATGGATAGGTAGCGGACCCCCAGCAAGGGTCCTTTATCTCTCCTTTATTCCTTACTTCTTCTATTTTTACTTTCTCTAGGATATTTAGAACTTCTGTCTCTTATGTCTACACCTTAGTCCCTACTTATTTTATATAGAGCTTTCCATTCCTATGTCTTATATTCCTATTAACGCTTCTATATCTAAATCTATTATTATCTCCAGCTCTTCCCTTATTCTTACTGGTTGGCTATATACCCTTTATAAGTTAGCTGCGAATGTTATATTTGCCGCGTTAAGTCTAATTCTTAATTATCCTAGTCTTAAGCTTGCTATAGCTGTCCATAAGGGTCTACCTATAGGGCGTCCTCTCCCTTATGTCCCCTATAACCCTTATATCCCTATTTAGTTTAGTAATGTTATACGGCGTCGCTTCTGGCCCATTAAGGCTTGGGATGGCTGGCCTAGCCCCCCAGTATTAAAGGTAGGAAATGCTAAAAAGGCACCTACGTCCCACTGGCTTATTGCCTATTATTTCCATTTATATAACCTAGCATGTAGTTATTCCTGTAGCTATTAAGCCCTTGCCTTCTATCTCCTGTATTTAATACAGTCTTCTCTCTCCTACGCCTTATATGTGCTTTAGTAGTAGTTTGCGCATTTTATTTGGTCTTGATTTAAGTAGTGTCTTATATTATAGGGGCCTGTATAGTGGCCGCAGCACACCTGTGCTACGTATGTGGATTAGGTATATCCCCATTGTGTGCAGCAATAGCATTATTCTAGGCGTAGTCTATAGTTATAGAGCCTTATGTTATATATAAGGCCATTTATAATTATTCCTTTTTAGATAATAAGTTTTTGCATTCCTAGTGTATATATGCTAACAATAAGGGAGCTATGTGTTCGTTTAGCGTCTCCCTAGTAAGTCTCTAGCGACCCTTATATTCTCTTATTATTCTTATTATATACTTAGTTTGCATTTTCCTAATAAAGCTATTGGATTTAGGTGATCTTAAGTCCTAGTATAAGGCGTTTTGTTTATCTTACTATCTTTTATATAATTGCTGTATTGTCTGCCTAGTGTCCCTTTTCTACCCTAAGGCTTATAGAAACCACTAGGACTTTAACTGGGTAATCCTTATAGAGTACTTTTATACTAATATATTCTTCTAGCCTATTCCCTGCCCTTATAGCTTATTCCTTTACCTATTAATCCTTTAGGGTAACTCTAATGTCTTTACTCCTAAGGTGTTAGACTATAATAGCGTTATAGACCTCTTTATAAATCTCTATAAGGACTTCTGTTTCTAATTATCCCCTAAGCCCCTTTACTTTTTTTATATTTAGTTATATTATAATTATATGCCTAGTTATTGTCTTAAGGGGGGTGGATTCCCTATACTGTAGAAGTATAGCTATAGCAGCCTAGGTACAGTTTGCTAGTAAAGGGGGGTTTTGTTTATTTTTAATTTTGCTTAGCCATTAAAGGATTTAATTAAGGGTTTGCTAAAGGGGCGCCTAAGGTTTACTAGACTGGCGGAGCTATTCTACTAGCTGTGTTAGATTGTTATAGCTAATAGTTACTCCCCTGCAATTCTAGATACTAGACACGTCTAATAGGCTTTATATTTTATTAGATGCTTTCTTAATAAAGGTATTTCCGCTTTATAGTGTAGTATTCGCCCGTCTTTGTTGTGGAGGGCCATTACTAGGCGTGGTTCTGGCGGTCGCGCGCAAGTGCGAACCACCGTTATTCGACGTGTGCCTCCCCTGCGATGTATGCATCTCAGGGGGATTCTCTGGGTGATTTTCAGGGTTCTTTTGGTTGGTTTTGGTCTTTTTGGGCCAGGTGTAGCAAGAGCTCCTTTTTCTAAAGTTAGATATATAAGGTACTGATTAAGACGTTGCTTTATATTTAGATAACTAGTAACCTTCCTTATAGCAGACAAAGCAGCGCTTCTTAGGTAGTATATATTAGTTAGGTGGTCTATTATACGGTTAAGATAGTAGTTATGGGTACTACCTATAGTAACGGCGGTTAGTAAAGAAAGCTTAGGGGTTCTTATTATTTAACTTTTTAAAAGTTATAATAGAAAATTATAGGTTATTAATTAAGCCAGTTAGGCTATCTAAAGGTTTAAAGCAGGTATATTAACAGGCTAGTAACTCCTAGTAAGCATTAATAAGTTTATTATAAAGGAACTTATTAGTACGTAAGTCTAGATTAAAACCATACTAAAGGTGTCTTAGTTCTTTAATAAGCAATTATAGGCAGTCTAGGGTTAGTTTTCCAGTATTCTCGCCTTTGCTTATTATTGTAACGGAACCTTGTAGCAAGAACTACGGTGGGTCCTGTTATTAGGCTGGGTATGTAGGTATAAACAATAAGTCAACAACGTAATAACAACTGGTGAAGTGGTTGCCCAACAGATTAACTCCAATTGTATTCTGAGATTCACTATAAAGAGAGAACTATCTGGGTAGGGACTGTGGTCCTTTAAATACACAACCGTACGCCTAAGAAATCCCTTCGCTCCGTGAGCTACGTGAGGTATGTAAGGTGGCAGACCTTATAGACCTCATCACGTGACCTCGGTTACCACTCCTCGTCACATGGTTCGATTGGGTCCATTCTGGACCGTGCCTATATCAACTAACTAGCTTCCGCCGACTCCTCTCCAAGTAGTCGTAACATCGTACTTAAGCTGTCCGTAACAATTATAGACCTTAGGGTTATTAAGTTCCATTGCCCTAGTATACCACACCTGTACTTAGGTCCCTTAAAGTAATTACGTATAGCGTGACAGATTTAGTTAAATAAAAGGGCTAGAGTAACGTTCTTAAGGTTAGTGTAGTAGTGGTTAAGTGCTAAGCCGCGTAATATTATAGGGTAGGCTTTAACCTTAGCTTCTTTGGGTACATTAGCTCTACCATAAAGGTTATAGAAGATAGTAAGTCTAAAGTTAAAATTATCATCTTCTCTGCTGTATTTGTTGTCTTCTATATATATCTTTACAAGGTTTATTAACTCCTTGCCAAAACCCTAGCTTTAGTTCTATTTAGATAGTCCTATTATTATTAGTAGATTAATATAAGGTTGGTTTTATTATATTAGCAAGGTAGGTTATATGGGTAGGATAGGGTTTATAGGTGGTATTGTAAGTAGGGCAGGGTTTATAGTTAGTGGGGTTAAGATTAGGGTTTTAATAGTACTAGTACTGGCGAAGTTATTCTTAAGAAGGTAGTCGATTTGTCCTAAATTAAACTTCCCTCTAGTTGCCATATGCTCCCTAATCTTAAGCTTAGTCCATTCTTTAGGATCCTCTTTTTATAAGGTGTTAAAGAGTAACTATAAAACTGTAATATGTCTGTCCTTCTTAACCCATACTCCGTGAACTTAAAGGAAGTATTAGAGGTTATAAACAGTTATCTAGTTATAATTCTTAAAGACTTCTGGTGTAAAGGTATTAAAGTTATTACGGTAAAGCTCCTATAGGTTATTATCTGTTATATTATAAAATCTATATTCCATAATCTTGTACTATATAAATTTACTAATTTCTCCTTTATTAATATCTTTAGACTATGCGTTAAGCCCTTCACTCCATCTCCTTTATCCTTCTCTAACTTATGCCCTAATATCTAATATATTAATTCTTATCTCATAACTCTTGTTAAGTTCAATTTTAAGTTCTAAACACGTGATAAACGCGAATTGGTATAGATGCGTAATGGACACAAACTAAGGGCCTATTAAAAGAGTTAGTTCCTTAAGTACCTAAAGCCTTTTAGAGGGCCTAATATTCCTTATTAGGTTTAATTTTAGGTTCTAAACACGTGGTAGACATAGACTAAGGGCCTATTAAATAGGGGTTGGTTTCTTAAGTACCTAACGCCTTTTAAAGTGCGTAATGGATGTAAACCAAGGGCCTATTAGATAGGGGTCGGTTCTTTAAGTACCTAAAGGCTATATATAAAGAATTAAGGGCCTCTTAAGAAGAGGGGTTGACTTTTTAAATACATGTTAACTAATGCTCCTTAGCAAACGGGATTGGTAAAGGCCTATAGCAGGGACTAATTGAGCTCATCTCTCTTTATAGGTAATATGTCTCCTAATCTGTAATTACTAATTAGTATTAGTATTACTTCCGGTGATACGTATCGCTATTGCAATAGTATAGGGGTAGTAACTAATTTAATTGATGCTTGATTTTGATTATCCTATTCTATAGGTGGAATTTGGTGGATTTCCTAAGCTCGCTTAGCTTACGTAATCGCGTGCAACTATATTACAAAACCTTATTCAGATAATAAGGTTAGATTAGAGCAAGATAATAAGTGGCCACCTATATAAGCTCTAGGCAATAATATTATTAATAAGCTAAATAATAGGCTGCGGATATATACTATAACAATAATTCCGCAATATTTAATAGGGTATATAACCTAGCTATAGTTAAAACCAATTAGTAAACTTTAACTAAAATATCTACGGACGTCTTTTAGACTAAAATATTTAAAGAGGCCACTAGCCATATTATAGGAAAGCCTCTAGGATAGAACTAATGAAATCCGTAAACTATAGACGATACTATAGTAGTATATAATATTATACCGCGTATTAAACGTACTAATAGTATACCAGATAAAATACCTCCCCTATTTTATCTATTTAGTAATAAGGCAGAATATATATAGGTCTTATAGTAGGTAAGCCACAGAACTTCTAAGCGCGCTATTAATAAGTAGTTTAACAATATTAGGCTTTAGGGAATATTTGCCAACCATTTTTCTTGCTAGAGTGCTAAAGATATTAAAGTAACACTACTTTTAAAACGGATACAATCTAAAAGTAAGCAACTGCAATAATATTAAAATAATTATAACTATAGGGGACCAGTAGCTGCTAGTATGTTACTAAAATACTCTAGAGATCGTGTCCCTCCTTATTAGTTACGGCGCTTTCTAAGGAGATATAACTTTCTCACCAGTAAGGTAGTTCTTATTAATAGAAACAAGAATATATAATAAGCTTAATATGGTAGACTAGTAGTAGGAGATATAAGAGCAGCTACTACTTGGCGTAACTATAGTACTAATTATATTAGCTAGCAATAAGACCTAACTAATATAACACGCCGGCGGCAAGAAAGTATAGCCACTCTATATCTTAATTAGAAATATTAAACTGCGCGTTTAATAATCCGTAAATTAACTAGCCCTATTACTACTTATATACCTCCCAGTTAATATACCTAATAACTAAATAATATAACTAGCGGTGCAACACAAGATCCTTACAGCTATTCTTAAACGTATACTTTAGCAATAACCCTACTACTTATATAGTTATACTAATAATACCTACAGCGTTAAAGAAAGCTAGCAAAGAAGGAGTATATCTCCTATACGCAAATAGCTAGAATTAATACTACTTTCCACTTCTAGCTATATTTATGGCTAATTATAAAGAACAGGTCACGCTTACAGGTATTAAAAGTGGCCGTAAATATTTAATTTATTATATATATACAAATAAACAGCATAATCTAACGACTACCATCTAGCGATTGTGGCCGTTCTATATATACTAATTAACAAAAAACCAAATATAAATATAGTAGGAAGGTTGCGATACTAATAAAAAGAATAACTTAGATTATATTCAGCCGTTCCGCAACTTTATATAAGGCTATAATTTATCTAATATCTATAAGATAATGGCGCCTAATTTCCTATACTGGGTGCTTAAAGGCCTTACTAGTAAATACCTTATATACTAGATTAAGGGGCTTATATAAAGCAAAATACAGGCCAAAAAATATTAGGGCCTTAATATTCTACACATAGATAATTACGGCTAGGAGATATTAAGTATTAATACACTTATTACCACCCACTTTGCATAGGTAGAGTGATTTACTAATATAATAGTATAGGATAGCTAGGTAAATCTCGGCTAATAGATAGAAAAGATATATAAATCTCTGTTATAATAATTGGTCCCTACTATAGCACCCTTACTAAAACAGAACAAAGGCGCTATGCTATTTATCTAGGCTTTTATAGCTTTACTATACTATCTTAATATATATTAAACAACGAATTAACTATCCGGTACCTAGTAGTAGCTATTTATAGAATAGATAGGATAAAGAATATATTCCTTCCGTTTTAACCAAGTAAGGTAAGACTACTATACTTTAATATTCCTAAGCTATATACTATTACCCACTATCTAAAGAGTATTTAGTAACTAGGAGTAATTGGAGGTATAGATATAGAGTATTTAGAGCAAGTATATAAGCTATAAAAGGTATTTTACCATAAGACTAACAAACGGAATAACTATAAAGAGTAGATACTATAATATAACACTATATATCTTAATATAATGCTTTAGAACAAACTTAAGTTATAGGTGTTAACTAATATAATTAACACGGTAGACCTAATAAGCGTAATATAGACAATATAGCTAGGTCCTACAGTTAATATATACGCATATCACTTATATATATGGAACTTTAATAACTATATAGCTTAGACACTTTAAAACTAAAGAATTAATATATCTATCTAGCGTACGGTTAAGGAGGTATAGCGCTAGATGGAGATTACTAACCTTATATCTAAACTGGCCCCCTTTATAAGGGAATACTATAAGTAGATTAACGGAATCTGGTAAGTAGACTAGGACGTTAACCAATTAAAGGCTAATAACAATTAGGTATTAAAGATGCCCCTAAGCATCCATTATAGTATTATATACTGTATTTGCTTTAAAAAGGACGCTACTAATACTAATAAGCTTAACAAGGTGTTTACTTAATATACCCTATTATAAGCTAATACTAGAGCCCCCTGCTATAATACTATAATAATATAAAAATACAAGTAGGTAAATAACAGCCTCTATAGTAATAAAGTGGGAAGCTTTATCTACTACTTACAATCTAGGATACTGGGCGATTAGATAGTAAGGGCAAATACCAAAAATATGCTAGTGCGTTAATAGAGACCCTCTAAGTTTATAATAGTAGTAAGATTAATATAAAAACTAGAATACTTAGAGTATAGAGTATAAAGCCATCTAATAGTAGGATAAAACACACGCTAAATACTCTCTAGATATATAATATTAACTATATTATAAGGCCCATCTTACTTATATTAACGGACATTAATATTATAAACTGTTTCTTTATAAACAAATATAGCAATTAGGATATATATAATACTATATATAATAAAGACTTTAAGCAAATAATTAGGGTATAGGTTAATATATATATAAGGAAATAGGCTCGCACTAGGCGGTAAATAAATATAACTTAGCCAAAACAGCGGCAAGTTATAATTAGCGGCGCCGGATTATAATAAAGGGGCAGATTACTATAACCATAATAAACTAGAATATAATACTACCATATATCGCCCTCTACGCGCTAGCTACCCTTTATATCCTATATACTATACCCTCTACCTTAAAAATAGGTAAATATTGCGAGGAATTAGGCTTCTACGCGGTATAGAAAAAATATTATATAAAGTAGGACCCTATGCTATAGTAAGGCAATTTAACCGCCCTATTACAAAACCTAATAAATAATTAGGCCGCCCTCCCAACTTATTATTATAAGTCAGTTAAGGCTCTTTTCTATTTACACTCGGTAAAAAAAACCCTAATTTATACTATAAAAGTTAAACAAGTTATTATTTAAAGTATATTAGGCATAAGACTCTAGACTATTTAGTATTTTCTAGGGAAGTAAGGTGCATATAAAAGCCAAATAGTTCTACTAGACTAATATAATTATCCTCTGCCTATCCCATAGAAAAGTAAATAAAGATGCTATAAGTTAAGTAGTAGCTTCTAAGATAATCTAGATCTTAAAGGAGATAATATTAAGCTCTATACCGTAATTATTTCCATCAAAAGGTAAGGCTATTATTAATATTATTATATACTACAGTATAACCTATTATTATTAATTTTAATAATATTATCTAACAGACAGTCCTATTTTTATTAGGTAAAAGCCCATAAACCCTAAGTAACCCTAAACTATCTAAAACCCACACTTAAAAGAAACGTATATATTACTTAAATAAATAACTACTATAGGATAACTTCGGACAAAATATAAAGCAGCTACTTAGCCTAGTTAATATAAAGATATATAGTATCACTTAGACATGTCTTATTACATAAGTAATAACAGGCTCTATACCTAAAGAGCTCTATCTCTCTCCCTAGCCAGAAATAAACATAAATAATCTTAATATACTAATAAAGTAGACATAAAAAGAGGTAATTGCTATTATAGACTATTATAAAGGCCTAATAAATAGAGTATTAAGTATGCTATTAGGGCCGGCGGCACGCAAGGTTCGCAGTCCTTAGATTTAGTAACACTATACTAACTAATTTTCCAGCTATATAACTAGCTTAGTATATCTTGGTGTGTTATAATAAATATATTACGCAATACCGTTACTAGGAGCTATAACTGCCTTAAACTAGATACTAAGGCCATAGCAAAGGAAGTAGAGGAACTACTTAAGGATAACCGCTTTACGCTCGGTAGCCCAGTTAGTACTCTACCTTTTACTATACCTAACTAACCAAGGCTAAGATAGAGAGACAAGATTTAGGGCGCTAATTATTACACACTATATTAAGCGTGTATTCTTTAATACTAGGCTAAGGTTACTCGCCCTTAATAAAAATAGTACTAACCTCTTCTTGCCTATTACAGCTAATATAATATAGCTTATATACATAGCAATTTAATATACGCTTAAGGACTATAGAGGCGGAATATAAGTTATTTATAAGTTTAAAGCCAACGCTATAGTTATAGGTAAAACCATAGGAAGCCTCTTACTATACTTACTAAAGTATATTATAGATAGTTAAGAGCGACTATAGAATACCTAAAAAAGCTACTAACCTAAGTATAATAAAAGGCTACGCAGGCTACTTCTATAATAAGTTAATAAGATATAGAACGTAACTAGAGACAAAATGCTATAAACTTAGCAGGCAATTAGCAATCCTTTTAAGAATACTATAGAAAATCTAGAGAAACTAGATCCTAAGTATAATAACGGGTTTACTTAATAACCGCATACTATAAGTATAAATATATAATATTATATTAATCGTATCGCAATATTATATTGCGATACTTACTATATACTATAGTACTTTACCGCCGTTTCCTATATTACAATATCCCAGTATTTTAATTATTATACGCGGGCTAATAAAGATAATATAATAGGACAATAGTAGCCTAGCGCATTTGTTGCCAAGAATAAGCCCTAAAACTATATAATTAATTATTCATTACTTAACGTCCGATTTAGATCCCTATTAGGCCCACACGGACTACTCCTTGTTTACATATAGGGAGAAAACTCTATTTGAGAAAACCCCGTGGTCCATCTCCCCGCCTTTTAGGACTCGCCTACTTAGCGCCTACAAGTCACCTATAGTGCTCTACTACCTTACTTTTTAACCTCCTTAGGAACCACTGCTGCCGTAACAAGCCTACGGACGCGCTAGTATTATAAACTTAACTCTACTACTATAGAGCCATTAGGGGGCGCCTAACACTTACCCCTTTGCCTTCCATTACCATTTCCTTTATAGCCCAGAACTGGTCTAATACATTTTAGTTAATAAGCCACTAGGTAACCGCCTTAAGACCTTTTTATATTAAGAGCAGTGTACTATAGTTCTCTATACCAGCTGCTAAGAGTATTGCTTCTTAGCTAGTACGTAAGGGGCATAGCAGTATTATATGTTTTGGTGTCTATCTTAGGCTACCTATTAGGACACCCACCCAGTAGAGCCAATCTTTTAGTCCTATTATTCCTATTCTTAAGAGTGTTGCCATTATATTTTCTGCCTTTGTTAGGCCTTCTTAGAGCCCTTAGGTGTTTACCCCCCATAGCGTTAACCATACTATGGCTTAGGTTCCTCTTACCTAAGACAGCCTCTATACCTTTAACTCCTATACACCTCTCCAGTGTTAGTCCAGCCAGTGTTATATTGCAGTAGTTAGTTTTCTAGTACTCTTTTATGCTCTGCTTTAGCTCCTTTCTCTTTCTTACTATTATCTTTACTAAACTCTTACGCGTCTCCCTTCCTTCTCTATATAGGCCTAGGCCCTAATATAGCACCATTCTTCTTCTACTTTTCCCACCTATTTCTCTAATACATCTTCCCTACTTTAGGGTTGTTGGTTTGCTCTCCTATAAGGCACCCTAGAGTCCCTCCATAGTTTATTTAGGCGTATCTTAATATATTTTATAACCTTAGAGTTACACTCCTTTTATACCCTTTGTATTACAGCGGCTTTAATATATAATTATAGGGGGGGGATATTTGCTTCCTTCTTAAGCAGTGCTATAGCCATTTACTTATACCCGCCTATTATACTCCAGAGGTAGGCTGTTTGGACCTTTTAGAGTGGTTTAAGGAGTAATTTAGGGGGGCCTTTCTTAGTTTCTCCTATGGCCCAAACACTAGATCTATATATCATGGTTAGCCAGACAACTGCTGTATATAGTAGGCATAACCTCTAGAAGCATGGACCCCATATAGAATTAATGATTCTAGACATTGTAATGTACTGTGCTTGGCCCTTACGGGCCGCTTATAACGCATATACGCTCCACCAAAGCTTACTGTCTACCCATACTCCTAATACCCTTAGGCCTTAAACTGGTTAGCCCCTAAAGCCTTAAATATAGATTATATGCTAGAGATCTGCAGATTGGTTATATTTTCTTATAAAATGGATTAGCTAGTATTTCTCTAGTAAGAATTAGACTCTATGTCGTCTTGCCTATTCTATATAGGTCTTATAGGCTTTCTCTAGTATTCTATAGTTCTCTGCAGCTATTGGCCCGTATATAATTAGGTTTATATTATTAACAAAGCCTACCCCCTAGGCCGCCCCCTTCTTAAAGGAGTTAAGTAGGTTACTTATAAAGAAAAGAAAGAGTATAGGCGAGAGGGGTGATTCTTATAGTATTCCTATTGCAACTATAATAGGGGGGCTGTGGTATCTGCTAAAGACTAGTAATATTTCTTTCTAACCTATAAACCCTTAAACAAATTATATAATCTATTTTAAAAAGCCCTTTACCCTAAAGATATATAGGAGGCACTTATGGGGTATGTTATTATAGGCACCACTAATATTTAGGCTAAGCATTAATACTACAAAGCTCCTTCGCATCACCTATGCAGATTTAATGGTAGCGGCGAGTAACATAAGTGCTAATAGTATTAAGCGGTTCTTTCTTACCCCTATTTAACTTTATAGTAGTAGGGCATGTTCCTTAGCTATGTCTACTATATAGTCCGCTATTACTCTTTCTAAGATCTTACTAAGGGTGTTTTTTATAGCAATAGGGCAGTAGCTTTCTAGTATTAAGTAATCTGCTTTGCCTTCTTTTTATAGGATAACTATTATTATAGATCTTCCTAGTTGTGGGTAGTAGCCTATAGCAAAGTATGCTTTAGCTACATCTATAAGCTAAGGTGCTATAAGTAGACCATAGGTCTTTAAGGCCTCATTTGGTATCCCATCTAGTCCTAGTACTATATTATTTAAAAGGCGGCTAATAATTCTGGCCATTTCCTCTGTTATTATATCACTATTAACCCGTAGGCAAGTCACTAGTGTTTTACCTATAATATCACTAAGGTCTGCTAGAGCTAGTTAGGGGAAGAACCTTTCTATAAGGATCTTTGCCTTTTTATTATTGTTATTAGTGGCCTATAACTCTCCTACTCTTTATAGGGGTAGTAGGTATAGGTCTTCTACTAGGCGCCCTGCCTTTTTCTTTACCTATTTTGCTATGGCCTAAAGGCCCTTATTATAGGGAAGGTTTAGGTTAGAAGTGTGCTTATTTATAAACCGTCTCCAGTTATTCCTTACTTCTTTTTTTAAGGTATTCTTTAACTAGTTTCTTATATCCTTATATTGTCTCTCGTCTTTAGGGTTATAGCTACTTATATATTTCCTTCTTACTTATTATTGGCCGGTAATAAGAACCGCGCATTATGTGGACTATGTATATCGTATATAGGGGCCCGGTTATAAGACTAGGCAGTGCTCTTTCAGCCTATTTTTAATTGCTGCCTGGATCCTTTCTAGTCTTTAGTTAATTTTCTTAGGGGTAGCTAATAAGCCTCACTTATTTGGTATTAGGTGGATTTCTTCTAGGTCTTAAAGTTGTTATTTAACTATATTAAGAAAACTATCTCTCTTAAGCTTCCTTATTACATATCTTTTATTATTTAGTTGCGCCTTAATATCCAGATCTAGCTGTATTTAGATAGGGATATAGTCTAAGGCGAGTGCCCATTCTTTTTTAGGGTTGCACCTTTTAAGTCTCTAGTATAAGCCTTCGTCCATAAATATAAGATTAATTATACTTCAGGCGGTGCCTTATTGCTAATTGCTCCTAGGGGGGTGGCCAGTTTAAGGCCCCAGATATCTATAGCTCTTAGTAGGCACTCTACCTATTGTTTAGCAGCAATATAAATACCCCCCTACTATAGGTAGTGGAGGTTTATGTCTCCTAATAGGATAGACTCCGTGCCTTTAGTTTCCAGTAGGCTTATTACTAATATAATATTCTCTGTTTATAGGACCCCTTTAACCCTAGAGTTATACACATTAATAATTTATACCAGTCCCCTATATGTCTAAATTATTATAACTACAATATCTAGATTAACTGCGTGCTATAACTATAAGGACAGGCTAATAGCCTTGCTAATTATAAAGCACACGTATATAGCTGCTTTTGGTTTATATAGGAGCTGGAATCCTTAGGGGCAGTATGTTAATTATATATAGGTATTATAATACGGCTCTTATATGGTAAGGATATAGTGTTTCTCTAGGTCTAGACTATCTAGTAGGGGCCTTATAAAACAGTGGTTTGTATTGCCGCAGTTATACTATATAATAGATAGGTAGTAAACCCCCAGTAAGGGTCCTTTATCTCTCCTTTATTCCTTACTTTTTCTATTTCTACTTTCTCTAGAATTTTTAGAACTTCTATCTCTTATATCTGCACCCTAGTCACTACTTATTTTATATAAAGCTTTCCATTCCCATGTCTTATATACCTACTAGCGCTTCTATATCTAAATCTATTATTGTCTCTAGTTCTTCCCCTAATCTTACTAGTTAGCTATATGCCCTTTATAGGTTAGCTGCAAATATTATATTTACCGCATTAAGTCCAATTCTTAATTGTTCTGGTCTTAAGCTTACTATAGCTGTCCATAGGGGTCTTCCTATAAGGCGTCCTCTCCCTTATATCCCCTATGACCCTTATGTCCCTATTTAGTCTGGTAATATTATATAGCGTCGCTTCTAGCTTATTAAGGCTTAGGATAGCTGGCCTAGCCCCCTAGTATTAAAGGTAGGAAACACTAGGAAGGCACCTATATCCCCCTAGCTTATTACCTGTTATTTCCATTTATATAACCTAGCATGCAGTTATTCCTATAGCTATTAAGCCCTTACCTTCCATCTCCTGTATTTAATATAGTCTTCTCTTTTCTACACCTTATATATACTTCAGTAGCAGTTTACGCATTTTATTTAGTCTTAATTTAAGTAGTATCTTATATTATAAGGGCCTGCACAGTGGCCGCAGCACACCTATGCTGCGCATATGGATTAGGTATAACCCCATTATACATAGTAATAGCATTAATCTAGGCGTAGTTTGTGGTTATAGAGCCTTATATTATATATAAGGCCATTTATAATTATTCCTTTTTAGATAAGGAGTTTTTATATTCCTAGTATAAGTGTGCTAATAATAAGGGAGCCATGCGTTTAACTGGTGTCTCCCTAGTAAGTCTCTAGCAACCCTTATATCCTCTTATTATTCTTTTTATATACTTGGTTTATATTTTCCTATTAAAGCCATTGGATTTAAGTAATCTTAAGACCTAGTATAAGGCGTTCCGTTTGTCTTACTATCTCCTATATAATTACTGTATTATCCACCTAGCATCCCTTTTTTACCCTAAGGCTTATAGAAACTGCTAGGACTTTAACTAGGTAATTCTTATAGAGTACTTTTATGCTAATACGTTCTCCTAGCCTATCCCCTACCCTTATAGCTTATTCCTTTACCTATTAGTCCTTTAGGGTAACTCTAATATTTCCACTCCTAAGGTGTTGGACTACAACAGCATTATAGACCTCTTAACGAATCTCTATAAGGACTTCTGTTTCTAATTATCCCCTAAGCCCCTTTACTTTTTCTATATTTGGTTATATTATAATTATATACCTAGTTATTATCTTAAGGGGGGTAGGTTCCCTATGCTATAGAAGTATAGCTATAGCGGCCTAGGTGCGGTTCGCCAATAAGGGGGGGTTTTATTTATTTTTAATTTTATTTAGCTGTTAGAAGATTTAATTAAGGGTTTACTAAAGGGGCGCCTAAGGTTTACTGGACTAGTAGAGCTATTCTGCTAGCTATATTAGTTTATTATAGCTAACGGTTACTCCCCTATAATTCTGGATACTAGACGCGTCTAATAGGCTTTATATTTTATTAGATGCCTTCTTAATAGAGGTATTTCCGCTTTATGGTGTGGTATTTACCCGCCTTTATTGTGGAGGGCTATTGCTAGGCGTGGTTCTGGCGGTTACACGCAAGTACAAACCACCGTCGTTTAACGTGTGCCTCCCCTGCGATGTATATATCTTAAGGGGATTTTCTAGGTGTTTTTCAGGGTTCTTTTAGTTGGTTTTGGTCTTTTTAGGCCATGTGCAGCATAAGCTCCAGATTGTAGACCCTAAAACTATATATAAGGTCTCCTTCTTACAGTATACTAATAGGATAATTTTAATGCTATATAACTATAATATTAACGCCATCTAAACGCGCCTTAAATAAATTTAAGGTAACAATAAATAGGAATTAGGAATTAATTACCGCATGTTACGGACGCTTTAAGTACGGTATTACGACTACTTAGAGAGGAGTCGGCGGAAGCTAGTTAGTTAATAAGGGCACAGTCTAAGATAGATCTGGTAGAACTATATAACAAGGAATGGTAACTAAGGTTACGTAATATAATCTGTGTAATTTATATAATCTATAAGATCTATAGGACAGAGTAAATAGAGCAAACAGAGCGAATAGAGCAAGGACTTTCTTAGGAGTTAGGATATGTATTTAAAGGACCACAGTCCCTACCTAGATAGTTCTTTCTTTATAGGAAATCTTAGAATACAATTGGAGTTAATCTATTAGGCAACCACTCCATACCAGTTGTTATCTTATACTAATATATTGTTAACTCGTTTAATATCTACACACCTAGCCCAAAAACAAGTCTACTGTAGTTCCTGCTACAAGGCTTCGTCACATATTTACTACTATGGTTATAATATTAACAAGTTAAACAGTATGCCACTAAAAGCACCAGTTACGTTAACGCTAATAGCGGTAACCACCTTAGGTACCAGCAGGGACACCAGTATAAGGGACACTGATTTGCAACTAGTTATAGTTAAACAGTTACAGGAAATAGTTAACTAGCTATAGGGCAATAATAAAGTACTTAAAGAAAGGATTAATGGCATCAAAGTAGCTAAGGTTAAGTTACCATTAATTAAGCGATTTTTAGGTAAAAAGTTAAAACTTAAGGGGTTTCTAATATAAATGCACTTTAAGGTCATATAAGAGGGAGCGAAGTTGGCAATAACTATGGATTAAGTAGTATATGCAGGACTGTTCTTAACAGGAAGGGCACTTAAGTGGTTTAAACCTTACCTTACTAAAATCTAGGTCTATAGAATAACAACTACTAACTAAGATATACGGTATATGTTCTTAAGTTGGAACGGGTTTATAGAAAGACTAATATAGATATTTAGAGACCTAGAAGCAATAACAATAGCAGAAAGAAAGCTACAGAACTTAGTATAACGCACTTTAGCAATTAAGTACACAATACAGTTTTAAACACTCGTAATATAGATTAAGTGGAATAATAAGGCGCTTATAGCACAGTATAAATAAGGACTTAAAGCTAAGGTCCAGAACGCGATTATCCTAATAAAAGATGCGGAAAGTCTAAAAGACTTAATAGATTAAGCGATAAAGATTAATAATAGGATCTATTAAAGGGAACAAGCCAAGAAGGGGCAAGATAGAGTTCCATAGTTATATAAGGCGCAGAGTATACATTAACAAACGCAGAGTTATAAACCATGGAATGGGCCGGAGCTAATAGACTTAAGCGGCACCAAAGAATCTAAACAATAGAGTAAGAAACTATAGAAACCTAAAGGTTAAGGATTAAGTAATTATAGGACTAGGGAGCAGAGGTTAAACCAGGGATCTAAGCAGTAGAAGACGTTTAGGCGGACTCTATAATAAGAAGATTGGTTTAAAAAAGGAGCTTACATAAATTGCGGAAAACAAAGTCATTTTGCTAGAGACTGTAGAGGTAGTTAGAGTAACTACGCGGTAAAGGGCACCAAGTTATTAGAGTACAATAACGCGGATATAGGGATGTTGCGCAGGACTAAGGAGTATTCAATTAAACACTTTACGTTTTATTATAATAACGCATGCCAAATTTATAAGGACGCTAAGTACGGCGCAAGCTATTAGCTATAAGAGCTAGAGTTAAGAGGACTTAAGGGAACTAGAGAGTTAGATAAAGAATAAGATTAACTCTATAAGCTAGATTAAGATATTATAGTATATATAGATAAAGATTAGTAACAATAATAATAAAGTTAGAGTACTTATTAATTAATAGCGATAAGAAAGAAAAGGAGGCCGACTAGGGATACTTAAACCTTAATAACGCAATAGAAGCAGAGACTAAGACCATCATAAAACGCGGTTTAGTAATGGGTATTATAATACCGTTAGATACAGCACCTATTACTTTATAAGACGGAAGGAGTAATACCTAAAGACGGTTAAGCAAGCAGACAACCGCTAGTGCTAGCTCACCACTTAATAAAGGCAAAAGGCTAAAGGCTTAAGACTCTTAAAACAAGATATAAGACGCTTAAAACTCTTAAGACAAGATAAGATATACCTAAGAACTTATAATAGACGAAAACTAATAGGAAAGGGCAGCAGCTCAGTTTAATAACAAATAAATAAGCATAGGATGTAAGTTTAAGAACTATAAGTTTAGAGAATAAGTAACAGCATTAATCCTAGGTAAACGCAGTGTTTAGCCTAAGGATTAAAAAGTTAATATAGAGATTAAGAAGCAAGACAACTTCAAGGATCCAGCTATAAGATACAGAAAATAAGAAAGTATGGATAAGTTTAGGCAAGAAATTATTGCATGGCAAGAATAAAAGCTAAATAAGAGATTAGCTAAGCTAGAATGTATAAGGGACAGAGCACCTATATAAAGAATTACTAATAGGCCTAAGGCAGGGACGCCTAGAGTAAAATAGTTAGATAAACTAGAATAAGAAAAGGATTTAGGAATCCTAACTAGGTTCGAAGAAAGATATACTAAAGGTTGTTACAATATAGTAATAATAAGGTACTTTCTAATGGATAGACTATATACACTAAACCAGTTATATAGAAAGTAGTATAGGTAATAACATAATGATAAATAGAAAGACTTTTATATGTAGCTAAACAAAAAAGTCATTTAAGACCAACCCATTACAGAGAAGCGCATAAATTATATTAAAGGAGCGTTAATTATAACATTAAGGAACCTAGAAGAAGGATCTAGAGACTAGAGAAGTAAGAGACAAATCTTAGTACCTGTAAACAAAAGACTAGTAGTTAGGTTGGCAAGACAGAGGTTTAAACTTAAGGATGGAGATAAGCTGAGAGTTAACCTAAGTCACTTAGCGCATTATACACTATTATGGATAGCTTATATGGATAATATGTGCAATATATATAGAGCACCAAAGGATAAAAACCAGAAGTACCCTATAAGGATGTATTGGGCACTGGATAAACAAAGGTTTAGGGACGCTAAGTATATGCATAGATGGCACCTAGTAGAAGTATAGAGTTAAGAAGACCTTATGCTTTAACCAGGAAGATTCCTTATGGAAGAATACCTAGATAGACGGCAGTGGTGGAACTACCTAGAGAATACTTATCTATAGTACGTAGAGGAAAAGAAATAAACTAAGTATTGGCCTAAAGAGAACCAAGTATAAGTAGGATCTAGTAGCCAACAGTTAGGAAAAGGGGAGGCTTATAGGACTAGAGGGAACCAGTAGTAGAGCCTTAGACCCTTAAAGGAATTGTAGGAAGACACCTAAATTTATAAATTAAATGGCAAGATTAACAGTTTAAAGCGTTAGTAGACAGTAGAGTAATAAGGAACTATATATTACTAGTAGCAGTAGAAAGGATAGGGTTACCATACAGACAAAAGGAACACCTATATCTACATATAACAATTTTAGGAGATCTAATAGCCTATAGAGGAGGCATTATTAATTTTAAAACAGGACCCATTTAGTTAACTATTAAAGGGAGACAAGTCAAGATATCTTTTAATATCCTACCGTTAGGAAAGGATGAGGTAATACTAGAAATGTCTTAGTTACAGAAATACAATCTAAGGGTTAATTGGGTTATAGGTTAGGTCAATATTAGGGATATATAATAACGCAAGATGCAACAATAAACTAAGTTGGTATAGTACTAGGTCAGAGCAATGTATAAGGAGACTAAGCAAGGCTTAAGTTATATACTAAAGAGATACCATAAATATGGTAAAAAGTTATAGTTACTAGAAAGTAAAAAGCTATTAAAATACGCAGTATGGGACTATAAGATAGAGTTAGAACTAGGAACTAGTCTAAAGTTCTTTCCAATCTATAAGCTTACTAAAACCAAGTTAGTAGCGCTTAAAGAGTTTATCTAGGAGAACTTATAAAAGGGGTATATTAGACCGTTACAGTTATCGGCGGGATATCTAGTGTTATTTATCCCAAAGAAAAACGGAAAACTTAGGATGTATATTAACTATAGACAGTTAAATAGCATTATAAGAAAGGATAGGTATCCTTTACCCTTAATTAGCAAAATCTAAAACAGGATAGGCAACATAAAGATCTTTATAAAGATAGATCTGAGATAGGCGTACCATTAGATTAGGATTAAGGAAGGAGATAAATAGAAGGCAGCCTTTAGGTTAAAGGAAGAACTATACAAGCTATTAGTAATACAGTTTGGGCTTATAAATACACTAGCAATGTTTTAAAAACGAATTAATAGCATATTAGAAGAACACCTCAATAAGTTTATTATAGTATACCTTAACAATATTATTATCTACTCTAAGAGCAAGAAAGAACATAGAGAATATATTAAGTGGGTCTTAAAGAGACTATAAGAGGAAAGGATGCCAGTAGCAATTAAGAAATGCAAGTTCTTTACTAAGAAGACCGATTTTGTTAAATTTATTATTAAACTAGGAAAAATTAGTATGGACCTAAAGAAAGTTAAAGCTATAGTAAGTTAGTAAGAACTAGAGAATATTACGCAGTTAAGATTGTTTCTAGGGTTTTGCAACTACTATAGGAGGTTTATAACACAGTGGTTAAAAAACATTAAGCTATTTATAAGACTAACTAAAAAGGAGAAACTATGGATATGGGGATAGAAATAAAGGAAGCTATTTTAAGAGCTTAAGGAGTTGTTTACCCAGGATCTAATTCTTAAGATCTACCAGCCAAAGTTAGAAACGGTTGTAGAAATAGATACATTAGACTTTGCATTAGAAGCATACCTACTATAGAGGTATCCAAATAGATGGCATCTAGTAGCGTATTACAGTTAAAAGATAATACCACTAGAGTTAAACTATAACATCTACAACAAGGACTTATTAGGTATAGTTACAGTATTTAAGAAATAGAAAGTATTCTTATAAGGTATAGAGAAACCATTTATAGTTAAGATAGACTATAAGAACCTAATAGGGTTCCTAATAATAAAGAAACTAAACCAAAGACAGGTTAGATAGGCGGAGATACTTATAGAGTATTACTTTGAGATTTAGTATACTAAGGGTACAGATAATGCACAAGCAGATGCTCTAAGCAGAAAGGCTAAACTATAAAATAAAGAAAAGCTATTAGGAGCTTTGCTGCAAAAGGACTAAGATAGATTAATTAGGTATAATTATCCCAAAATTGCAGCAACTAGAGAAGAACAAGTTTACAAATTACTAGAAAGTAATTGGATATAAAAGATCCAAGAAGTATAGGGCGAGGATCTGGACTTAGAGCAGTATAAGCACTAAGAGGCTATATATATGCCAAGGTTAGTAGTAAAAGAGTTTATAAAAGAGTTTTATAAAGGAATAATATAAGGACACAACAGAGCTATAGGCTTAGTGTTAAGACTTTAAAAGGAATATATTATTTAAGAAATTTAGGGACTAGCAAGATAAGTTATAAAGGAATGTCTAGATTACTAGTATAACAAACTAATAAGGCATAGGCTATATAGAGGGCTATAACCTATTAAAACACTAAAAAGACCATAGGAGGTTATATTATGGGACTTTATTATTAAGTTACTAAGGTTAAGAGACCCTATTATAGGATAGGATTATAATATAATTTTAGTAATAGTAGATAAGCTAACGAAGTGGGGATACTTTATAGCGTATATAGAAGAAATATCTGTAGAGGATATAGCTAGAATCTATATTAAAGAAGTGTTTGTAAGACATAGAGTACTAATAAAGATTATATTAGATAGAGATCTAAGATTCATAGTAGTATTCTAGGAGGTATTCTTAGCAGAACAAGGGGTTTAAGCAGTAACGTTAACTATATATTACCTATAAACAGATAATTAAACAGAAAGACTAAATTAGACACTAGAATAGTATCTAAGGCATTATATTAATTATATACAGAACAATTAGGTATTATTATTACTAGTTATATAGTTTATATATAATACAACACTATAGGAAGGGATAGGCATATTACCCTTTAAGGCGAATTACGGATACAAACTAAGAACATTACTATCGCCATAATAAGTAAAGAAAATAAGTAGCACAGCTAAAGAAAGAATGGAGACGTTAATAAATCTCCATAATTACCTTAAAAGTATAGTAAAGTTAGTACAAGAAAGAATAAAAAGATACTATAATGCTAAAAGATCTAAGGGACCAGATCTTAAGGAAGGGGATAAAGTGTGGCTACCACACAAAAATTTTAAGAGTTAATAACCAAGCAAAAAGTTGGACTATGTTAGACTAGGACTATTTACAATTAAAGTAAAGATCTTAGAAGTTACATATAGACTTAACTTACTAGAGAAAATAAAGATCTACCCTATACAGTATATTATAATACTAGAACTAGTATACAGGAATATTAAGCTACTAGTTTATAAGGCAGATATGTATAGAGGACAAAAAGAAGATAAATAGCAAGTTTTAAAGATTATTAGGCACAAAGATATTAATAACAAAATATAGTATAAAGTAAAGTGGATAGGCTATAAAGAGACTACCTAGGAACTACTAGATAACTTAAAAAACGCTATAGGAAAGGTATAGGAGTATTAGAAGAAAACGGGTTAGGTAGTATTAATAAAGAGGAATTGCTAAAGAATAAATTACCTAAGGGGGACTTAAGAGGAGCACCTACCAAGGTATTTGGAGTTTTTTCCCTTACTATGGGAAGAACTTCCATTCTTTTGTCACCCAGTTCCTAAAGGCCTTATTCCATAAGTTTCCACTCCTTAAAACATACCTTTTTACGCACCTTCTTAAGACAAAGAAGACAAGCATAAGCGTTTTAACGAGCCTTAAGGGTATAACGCTCTTTATCGCGAATGCGAGCCAGATAAAGCTTATTATCACGCTAAAGCCAGTAAATTTTGGCCAACGCCTCTAACAGTTTACTATTAAGCTTTATAGCGGCAGATTAAACTTAGAACCCTAGCAGCAATTAATAAGGGTACTTAAAGACTATTAAGAGTAATAGGACGCGCATACTTAGCGTTAAAAATGGAACGGACATCGCAGGACAACTATATATTTGCTCGCGTACATTTAGTATAAGAGGATGGTTGCCGGTTAACAGGTAACGCGATTACAATATAAACTAACCCCTCTTTCGCACAACAAAAATAGGAAGGCATAATCTTACCTAGCGATAGTATATAGCAGCGGTATGAGACCTACGCTTCACTAAGGAAGAGGAAGGGGCCTTTGGTATAATAAGTAAGGATATTAACTAAATTAATTAAACAGACATTATACCTCTAGTAGATAACTTAGAGATGTTAAGAATCTTTAAGGACGAAGATAAAGAGGAGGGAGATAGTGTTATAGGCACTTTAAGTACAGTATTATAACTACTTAAAGAGGAGTTGGCAGAAGCTAGTTAGTTAATAAGGGCATAGTCCAAAATGGATCTGGTAGAACCATATAATGAGAAATAGTAACCAAGGTTACGTAATATAATCTATATAATCTGTGTAATCTATAAGGTCTATAGAACAGAGCAAATAAAGTAGACAAAGTGGATAGAGTAAGGACTTTCTTAGGAGTTAGGATGTATATTTAAAGGACCACAGTCCCTACCTAGATAGTTCTTTCTTTATAGTAAATCTTAGAATATAATTAGAGTTAATCTGTTAGGCAACCACTCCACACCAGTTGTTATCTTATACTAATACATTATTAACTCGTTTAATATCTATACACCTAGCCCAAGGACAAGTCCACCGTAGTTCCTGCTACAAGGCTTCATCACACCGCATCTTATAGTATACTTTCGCGAGCAAGTCTAAGGCTATAGATATTACGGATAGTGCTATACTAGAGGATATAAAGGCCCGCCTATAGAGTGGAGATAGACGGATAATACTAAAATTTACTAATAAAGAGGATAAGAGTAAAGAAGGTAGTGGAATTAATGGGGGAAATAATAGTAAGAATAAAGATAATTGGGGGTTTAGTAGTACAGTGCTACTATTGCGGCGGAACTAATATAAATATTAAACTTAAAATAGCAGGTTAACTAAAGGGTGTTATTAGGCGTATTAAGGTTATACTATACTACTATTAGGTCGAAATATGTTCTTTATATAGTATATACTAGGCATATAGAATAAGCAGAGAATACTAACTACGTAAAATAAGTAAAGGGTACTAACTACGCAGACTAAGTAAAGTATACTAATTGCGTAGAATGGGTAAATACTACTAACCGCGTGGACTAAGCAAATACTATTAAGTGCGCGGGATAAATACTTAATAATAACCGCGTGGGAAAAGTAAGTAAGATATATAAAATACGCGAGGAGGGCATTATATGTTAATTACGCATTAAGTATAAAAAAAGCTTAATAGAATAAAGGCACTACTTACCCGGGTGGCTATAAATGCGGCAGTATGCCACTCCTTAGTCAATACTATACGCTACACGTTATAATGCGCGAAATGCGTATTTGGCCGCCAAATGCTGCAAAAATGCTGGTAAAAATTTTCCTAACGTAGCTAGCTTACTAGGAATTATAGGCGGTATAAATGGCTATGGTATAGTCTTAAATTTAACCTAGACGTTTAGCATTAGTGCTAAAATAAGAGAGAGCTTAAGTAATATAGTAGTTAAGGACATTAAAGGATTGTCGCCACTTAGGCCCAGGCTATTAAAGCCTAAAATTAGTAATGGAAACCTATTAAGGATAGGAAAGCTTACCTTAACGCAACTACCGCTCTTAGTACGCATGCATTAATTATAAGGACTAAAGGTGTTAGACCTTATATAGTAAGTCTTATTATAAGCATCCAGAATCTTCTTATTAGACTTCTGGTCTTTTAAGGACGTATAGGTAAAATTATTTAGGCAAAACTAACACTAATTACAGGTTAGTGGAGGTTAAGGTTCTATATATAGCGGTAAGGCTAGAATATACTAAGGAATTGGCTTAAAAGAGCAGTTAGTAGGAGAATAAAAAGGCGTATTAAAATAATAATAGAAAAGAAGAAAATCTTAATAAATATATTAAGCAAATATCCAAAATTAGATAAAGGTTAATAATAGGAAGTAAGGTGTTAAGGAAAAGGACTAAGCTTAATAAGTAAAGTGTTTTTATACTTTACCTTCCAATACCCTTTTAGTATATAGCCGCAATTTTGCCGATATAACTCCGTTATAATAGCGCAATTTAAAAGGAAGGAAATACGTATATAAGCTATTTAGTTATCACTTCCTTATAAGAACTAATTACGTAGCCGGGGAAGGCAATTAAGACGTTAATTATAGATATATATAGGTTAAATTATACCTAAAGAATCCTACGGTATTAAAGATTAACATTATAGACGTTTTTAACAATTATATAATAGCTAAAGGCGCTATTATAAAGTGTCCCTCCTATTTACTAGGCAGTAAAGCTATACCAATTATATAGTATAGGACCACTAAATTTAGAATTAAATGCACCAAATCTTAAGAGACAAATCTCTTTAATTAACTAATTAATTACCTAACTATATATAATAGCCCAAGGGCAAATGCAGAAGTAATATATTAGTAATATAGGGAATTATAAGAATGGATTATGGATTAATATCTTAGCAGTTAAAAGATAGCAATAAGCCAAGGCTCTATATATTAAATCCTATACTAAAAGGTTTTATAGAACCATATTAGGAATACCAAATTACCTATAATACTTATAATTAATTACAGACTGGTATAAAGGCTTAGAAGTAGAGTCATATAAATATCCTTAGGTTAGCCTAGATAGTTACTAGCATGCTTCTAGTAGGCTTCTAATAGGTCTCCTAGTAATCCTTCCGTCTTTTCTTTAGTTATATTTTTTCCTTATTAAGGTTTTTAGGAGTTTAAAGTAGGTGTTAGATAGATAGATAATATATAATAGTATACTAATATCTCTCCAAACCCCTTCCGTGATGAGCCCTTATAATCTTCCTCTACTGCAAGGTAATAGCAATTAGGGGCTAACTATAAGAAGGGGGGGGGATATAAGGGATATTATTGCGGTTACCTTGGGTTGCCCTTAGGATGCCCTTAGACACCCCTTAAATATCTATTGGTTATATACTAGAGGCCTCACCTTCTTAAGGATTTGTCTCTCTTACTAATCTATCCTATTTCTATAATTGTGCCTTATAGCCCCCTATTTACAAAGTCCCCTTATAGTCTCTATAGCGTACTTTAGTTAAGATAAGACCTACTAACTACTAGCGCCTTATTACTATTAGTAAGGACTTCTATCTAATATAGAATAATTTATTAAAAATTGTTATGCTTATAAACGTATAGATACCCCTAGGGATTAGACTCCTAAATAGCTATAACTACTACTAGTCCCTAAACTCCCTTAGTAATATATTATAATAGACTTTAAATTATTCCTAAAAAATAAATATCGCCATAATATAGCCTTTATAGTAGTTAACCAACTAAGTAAATAAGCTACTTCCCTTCCTTGCTTTAAGACTATAACTATAAAAAATATAGCCTATATATACGTTAATAATATTTATTAAATCTATGGCGCTCTTAAGTTAATTATCTCCAACTATAGACCCTAATTTATATTAGACTTCTAGGATAAATTCTACCGCATTTTTAGGACTAAAATTAAGCTCTTTATTATATTCTACCCTTAGACTAATAGCTAAACCAAGATTATAAACCAGTACCTTAACTAGCGGCGTTGCCCCTTTATTAATTACTATTAGGATAACTAGTTAGAACTACTACCTATAATAGATTACGTACAGCTTATACTCCCTTATAATAATATAGGAATATTACTATTTAAGTTACTCTATAGATATAAGATATAAATATCCTCTAATTAGGATAGACCTATAGGACCTATAACGGCTCGCGAACGCCTTAGCTGTAAAGAGGCCTAGATATTTACTAAGAGAATATACAGAGCCTAGGAGACTACCTAAGCAATTATAAAAAGGGCCTAAGAGAAGAAAGAGGCTAATATAAATTAATACCGTTATAAGGTATAGGTATTAATAAAGAACTAAAAGATATAGAGGCTAAGCCATAAGCTAGAACACTAAATAGCTAGTCCTATAAGATCCTTAAGAAGGTAGGGCACTCTTTTAAGGTTAAGTTACTAAAGTTAATAAAGATCTACTCTGTTTTCTCTTTAGACTAACTATAAAAGGCTATAGACAACCCATTACCTAGATAGTATAACGACCCTCTATAGCTAATTTAGATTATAAAGGAGAAGGAACAGAAAGTTAAAGAGATTTTAGCAGTTAGGAAGAACTATAGTACCTTAAAATACTATATAAGCTAAGTAGGTTATAACAAAAACCTAAATAGCACCCCATATCTAATTTTAAGTACCTCCCTATAAGTTACAAGATTTCTACCTAGGTTTTCCTAGACTACTATATAAACTAAACAGCCAGATTAAATGCTAGGAAGAAGGGTTAAATAACTATAATAATTTAAATAACGATAAAGAACTTAGATAAAGCTTAAGGGCAGGCTTTTTTTAGAAGGGGAGGTGATATAATAGTACTAGAGCGCGTTACCTGATAATTTGCCGTTTTCTAGGCAGTCTGCCAAATTCTGCCAAATTCTACTATATTTTGTAGGTACTACTTATAGAGCTAACTAATTAAGATTTTCCATACCTGGTATAGAAAATCGCTATTAGCTCGCTTACTACTAGCGCCTTAGCGACCTTTTTATATCTTACTAGTCTCTACCAGTCTTCTTCTTCTCCTTAGCTTAGTATTCTTATATAGTAGCAATCTACGAGCTTTAGTTTAGAAGTAGTTATATAAGCCCATTATAGTTATAGCCTATAAAGTTGGCCGCCCAAAAGGGTTGCGGGCTAACTACCTCAGCATAGTTATATATACTAGCTACTAACACTATAAGCTTATAGGTACTATATAGTTTAATCTAATACTTATTTAGGAACCCTATAATAGGTTTCCGCCACCTTAGTAATGGGATAAGTTTATACTCTTTTACTAAATTATATTATATAAGATTAATTTTAGCGCCGCTATTATACAGTGCTTAGAACTAACGTATCTCGCCTATAGGGAGTATTATTTCTAGCTTAACAGCAATATAGAAAGTCATTCCTTCTATATCCTGCCCTAGTTATAGCTAGAAGACGTCTGTAACTAGGGCTTCTCTTTTTTTAGTTTGTTAGTGCGTTTATTACCCTACTTATTTTTTTAATAAGAATTTCTTTTAGCTTCTTAGAGTGTTCCTATAAAGGTGTTAAATAGATATTAGGTTGGCTACGGGAATCTTTCCTACTACTTAAGGCTTCTAACTTTAACTATTCCGAAGTTCTCTTTAAAAACGGCTTTTTTTTTAAAGTTTAGGCCTACCCTATATTACTACTAGAGTGCCCACGCTTTTAGCTACCCTATAGCTTCTTACTAGAAAAGGTCTAGTTCCTTACTATATCCTTAGCGTTTAGAACTGCTCGTTTAAAATTAGTATATATAGTAATCCGCAATAGGGCTTCTATGCGCTTTATTTCGTTATAAATTACTAGCTTAATTCTAGCCTAGATAAATACAATCTTCTCCTTTTTATAGATACTACCGTCTTTATTTTTAAAGGGCTTTAAATCTATCTATTAAGCACGAGTTTCTATAAAGTTTATAAACCGGCGGAAATCTTAACGGTTTAGCTATATACTATTCCGGAATTATTCTGTATTATTATATTATATAACCTATAGATCTTAGGTTCAACCCATTAGAAAGGTCTATAGCTATGGCTATATAGTAACTTACTCTTTATTAAGTTAATTAAGCGCAATCTAGTTTAGGGATTGGTTTTTAATCTTACTAATAATCTATTATATATATTCTTTGGCATTATTTTATATTATTAGCATCTTAAAGAAGTTATCTACTTTATAAACCTGTCGTCTAACTATTAAGCACTAGGTCTATAATAGAGTTTTAGACTACTAAAGGCCTTAGCCAATCAGTTTATATCCTTTTTCCATTTATTATATAGATGCCTCTTTAAGTCTTTTATACCTTCTTAAGTAGGTACTAGGTAGTTCCTAGGAAGCCCTTAGCCTTATCTAAGTTATAAAAAAACTCATTTAGCCTAGATTAAACCCTACTAGATCTAAATTTGCCCTTAAAGGGTTCTAATATATTTATTAGTGGCTTCCTCCTATATAGCTTTTAAGAGCCTTATAATAGCTTCCTAATATCTATTTTAAAGGATATTAGTATAGGGTTCCTAGCTTTCTAAACTTAGGCCTAGGAAAGCTCTAGCTATAGAGGTAGTATTAGTACCAGTAGCTAGTATAGGTTTCCTAATAAGGCTTAGGTTTTAAGTTAATATATAAGTTAGGTTACCTAAAAGAGTAGGCCTACTTAGCTTATAAGCAGTCTATATACCGCTACTATACTAATTATAAGCCGATGGTCTTCCGTAAGGGTTCCGGTTAGGTCCCTAATTAAATATATTAGTATATTTCTCTAGCATTCCTAGCTTAGGGAAAGATCTTAGGGTTACTTTTAGCGCTTAATCTTCTAATTGGCCTAAGTAGGTCTAGAGGGGTTCTGGCTGCTTTTTAGTAATATTATAGCCGTTATAAAGGGTATTTATATTTTCCTTAGCATTATTAGTAACCGTATGTATATAAGAGTCTTTAAGCTCTTAGTGCATCTAGGTATTAAGGCTCGTTCGGCCGTCTTACCCAGAGGTTTATATTATCGCAATCTCTTACTATTAGAAGGACCTTTCTGTTTTAAGGCGATGGCTTTCTATAGAATATCTGTAGAGTTTTCGTTTAAGGTTATTATAAGGTTTTAAGAGAGAAATAGTAGATATAAATAAAAGATATAAATAAACAATCCGGTCTTTAAAGCTAGCTACCCTTCTAAAAAGGAGTATAAAGGATTTAAATATAAGGGGACTTAGTAGGTAGGGGGCTATAAGGCATAATTATAGGAACAGGATAGATTATAGAGGAGATAAATTCTTAAGGAGGTGAGGCCTCTAGGATTGGAGAGACTATATACTATAGGCATATGCCTTCGGCACGTAACTAACGGCCATTTAAGGGGTGCCTATAGGTTGTCCTAAGGGCAATTTAAGGTAACCGCAATAATATCCCTTACAATACCTTAATAAATTTATTATAATATATATCATTATTATTATTATCTACTTAATAAGCGAGGAAGAACACGGAGAATATATTAAATAGGTCTTAAAGAGACTATAAGAAGAAAAGATGTCAGTAGTAATTAAGAAGTGCGAGTTTTTTACTAGGAAGACCAATTTTATTAAATTTATTATTAAACTAGGCAAGATTAGTATAGACCTAAAGAATGTTAAAGCTATAGTGGATTAGTAAAAACTAAAGAATATTATATAGTTAAGATTGTTTTTAGGGGTTTGCAACTATTATAGAAGGTTTATTATATAATGGTTAAAAAAATACTAAGCTATTTACAAGGCTTATAAAGAAAGAGGAACTAAAGTATTCTACTACTTAGTCGGACACACTAGTTAGTTAAACACCCTAAAAACCACCAAAAATTAGAAAATTAGTGCTTTAATATCTTAACAATAGCTTAATAATAAATTCTAAAATTCTATAATTAGCCTTTTATACCTACTTTAAAACTCTTATTTAATTTTAAAAGTAATTTATTAAGTACTTTTAGAGATATAGGAATTTGGCTTAAAATTAGGGGCTAAAACTCAATATCTTAATAATAGCTAAGTTTATTACTCTAAAACTTTAATAAGAGTCTTAAAGTAGGTATAAAAAGCTAATTATAAAATTTTAGAATTTATTATTAAGCTATTATTAAGATATTAGAGCACTAATTTTCTGATTTTTGGTGGTTTTTAGGGTGTTTAACTGACTGGTGTGTCCGACTAAGTAGTGGAACACGTTATAGGTATAGGATATTAAATAAAAAAAGCCGTTCTAAGAACTTAAAGAGTTATTTACCTAGAATCTAATTTTTAAAATCTATTAACTAAGGTTAGAAACGGTTATAGAAATAGACGTATTAAACTTTATACTAGGAGTATATTTCCTATAGAAGCACTAAGGCGCATAGCATCTAGTAGTATACTATAGTTGGAAGATAATACTACTAGAACTAAACTATAATATTTATAATAAGGAGTTATTAGGTATAGTTATAGCGCTTAAGAAATGGAGAGTATTCTTACAAGGTATAGAGAAACTATTTATAGTTAAAATGGACTATAATAACCTAATAGGATTTTTAACAATAAAGGAATTTAATTAAAGATAAGTTAGATAGGCAGAGATGCTTATAGAATGTTATTTTAAAATTTAATATATTAAGGGTACTAAAAATGTAAAAGTAGACGCACTTAGTAGAAAGGTAGAACTGTAAAATAATAAAAAGCTATTAGGGGCAATACTACATAAAGATAATAATGGATTAATTAGGTATAATTATCCTAAGATTATAGTAACTAAGAAAGAAAAGACCTATAAGGCACTAGAGAGTATATAGTTATAAGAGGTATAATAAGAAGATTTAGAATATAAGGACTATATTAATAGAAAAGCAATATATATTTTAAGATTAATCGTAAGAGAGTTTATTAGAGAATTTTATAAGGAAATAACTTAAGGACATAATAGAGCCATGGGCTTAGTGTTAAGACTTTAAAAGAAATATATTATTAATGGAATCTAGGGATTAGCAAGATAAACTACTAAGGAATATCTAGATTGCTAAAGAAATAAGCCAATAAGGTATAAGCTATATAGAGAACTATAACCTATTAAAATACTAGAAAGACTATAGAAGGTTATATTATAGGACTTTATTATAAAGTTACTAAAGTTAAAGGGCTATATTACCGGATAAAAGTATAATATAATCCTTATAATAGTAGATAAGTTAACTAAGTAGGGCTACTTTATAGTATATATAAAAGAAATCTTAGTAAAAAATATAGCTAAAATCTATATTAAAGAAGTATTTATAAGACACGGGGCACTAATAAAGATTATATTAGATAGAGACCTAAGATTTATAATAGTATTTTAAAAAGTATTTTTAGCGGAATAAGGGGTTTGCACAGTAATATTAATAGTATATTACCTAGAGATAGACGGCTAAACAGAAAAACTAAACTAAATAATGGAACAGTACTTAAAGTATTATATTAATTATATACAGAATAATTAGGTATCGCTATTACTAGTTACGCAGTTTATATATAATGCAACACCATAGGAAGAAATAGATATATTACTATTTAAGACGAATTATAGATATAAGCTAAGAAAACCAATAGTATAGCTAAAGAAAGAATGGATAACTTAATAAATCTTTATAAATACCTTAAAGAGATAGCTAAACTAGTATAAATAAGGATAAAAAAGTATTATAATGCTAAGAGATTTATAGGACCGGATCTTAAAGAGGGAGATAAAGTATAGCTACTATATAGAAAATTTAAGAGTTAACGATTAAGTAAAAAATTAAACTACTGTCGAAGATTGTCTATAACTGACATGAGCTGGTCACGTGTAGTGGTCACGTGAGCTAAGCGAGCATGAAATCCACCAGAATCCACCATAATCCACCTGTAGAATTAGAGTAAAACAACAACAATCTCATCTATGTATCTTGATATGCCAATTTGATTCCTTTACACCTCCGCTGCACCTCGTCGAATACCAGCTCGACAGGTTATGAGCCCGGCTACGCCTGTAGAGGGTTTCAATATTGCGTTTTCAAATAACGCGTGGAGAGAGCTGTCCTTACAGCGGTTGTCAAACGATCAAAGGACGCGCGTTGTCCGCGGAATTGATCACTACCTTACTGGTCTATTCGGCTCGCTAAGTCAAATCAGTCATTCGACGAAGACAAGAGCTGAGAAGCAGGCAGAAAAGAGATAAAAAAAAAAGGTAGAGCTCGCAACCGGACGACGATCGATACGACGCGTACCAAGAGCTCGACCACGACGCGTCTAGTAGCAATACCCGACTACCAATGCTTCAAGAAGGAGTAGACGACGGTCAAAATCAATCAGTACGATCTTAATCACGACAACGCAACACGAATACAGCAAGTCCACAATCGACTCAATATCCAATTACTGCACTTAAGATAAGCGAAAACAGTAGCAGCAAGAACCTACTGCCTAATAGTATGAGGCTGAAGGGAGAGGATAACTATATTGCATAGAAGGAAGTAATAGAGGATATTGCCGTTGTAAATAGATTAAGACGTTTTATTTACGTAAAGGGAAAAGCACCTAAGTATATAGATAAGTTTAATAAGAAAGCTAATAAGATAAAGCTGGTAGTATGGCTAATATAAAAAGCTAGAGACTTAAGCATAAAGATTATTATTAAGCTTAATATTAAGAGCACCCCTATATAGATGCTAGTAGGATATAAGTTAGTATATAAAATATAGATAACCTTATAGGCTTAGTATAAGGGCATAGGAGCAGTCCTTAGCTATAATACTATTAAGTTATACGCGAAGATTAAGTACAAAGACTACCCCAATCTTAAGTAATTTATTATTACGTTTAAAAAAGCTATTAAAAAGCTGGCAAACCTTAATATTTCCTTACCTAAATTATAGCATCTAATTCTCTTTATTATAACCCTATCTAATATATAGCCTATTTAAGCAAAACAATAGTAATTAAATTCTTCAAAGGAATTAACCTAACTGTTACTTTCTATATTAATTAAAGATATTATAAATAAAATATAAAATAAGAATAAGAAGGCTAAGGGAGGAGATATACTCTATAGGGGGAAGCCTAATAAGAAGGGCAGATAAAAGGATAGGGAGAAGAGTAAGGGAAAGCTATATAAGAACTATAAGGACCTAAATACTTATTATAATTCTAAGAACTGCTTTATTATAAATAAGAAGTTATATTATAAATAGGAAAAGAAGATAGGTAAGAAGTTTATTCTATATTAGGAATCTAGTAAGAAGTTAGGCAAGAGTAGGAAGAAGGAGTTTAGTAGTAACTCTTTAGATAGTAGAGAGTCTAGTAGTAACTCTTTAAATAATAAAGACTCTTACTAATATATAAAGGGGAGGTTAGGCTACCTCTGTACTTACCTAAATAAGAAGAATTAATTACTAATTAAGTAGGGAGGAATACTATTTAATACTAGAGCCGAAACCTATATCGCTAAATTAATTAATAACTTTAATACTGGTATATATGCACTAGCATCTCTACTATTAATTAACACAGTTAGTAGAGAAGCTACGCCGCTTAGCTTTAGCAAGAGAATAATTATCTATGCTATAGATATAGGAGAGATGTATATACTAAATTTTAGTAAGGTACAGTATCTACTAAACTATAATATTAATACTTTTGGAGTGTTACGTGACACCTCCGTGACACCTTATACACGTCCACCTGTTTCTACCTGTTTCTACCAACGCAGCAAGAAAAGACTAACCGCGAGACAACAATCTAATAGCAATCTGCCGGCAATCTACGGCAATCTAACGGCAATCTGCTGCATTTTGCCATATTCTGCCAAGTCTACTAAATCCTGCCAAGTTCTGCTAGGACCGCTACTTAAATCCTATTCTACTCCGTGTATATACTAACTAAGTAACCAAACTAATAATATATACCCTTTCTTCCTGTTTCCTTACCTTCTCTCCTTACATAACGTCTTAACTTTATTATATAGTTTATATATATAGCTTAATAATATCTACTTTGTTATATATTATCGTCGCTTATACTTACTCTATAATACTGTATTATGTTAAACTATATACCCTATCCTGCCTTAACTAATATATAAAATAACCTAAAAATCCCCTTGTCTATAAATAACTTATACGCCCTATTTACTAAATAAATAAGAAGTCTCTAAGAGGCTTTTATGGATGCTCTTGCCTAATAAGAAGCTTAATATTATAAGACGGTCCAATCCCTAAGAAAAGAAGTTAAAGAGATTTGTTATAACCTACTGTTTACTATACTGTCGCCCCTACCTATCCCTACTAGTATTAACCTATAAATACTGGATGAGAAGAATGTATCTAAAACTAACTCCTTAACCCCAAATTTGCTAGTTAATGCCCCTAAAAAAAAGTTATTTAAATGCCTTCCTAATCCTCCTACCTATTTTAGTAAGAGGAGTAAGCTACGCTCTTTCCTTAACTAACTTTAGAATAAGCTAAACGGCAATATTAATTGCTACCCTACCCCTAATAGTTAACTTCACTATACTATAAGCCGCCTAAAAGGAGATGCCGCGGACACTATATATCCGTTCCAACCAAGTATAGTAGAGAAACTAGTCACTATACTGGAAGTATCTTATAGCGACCCTAACTAAGTTGCTATATTATAAAGGAAACTAAATAAGATAATATAGGGTTCTAAGAACTTCCTATTATACTTTATTAAATTCCACTGCTATATTAAAGAGACTAGATGGAATAAACCCGCCTTAATTAATCGCCTAGTAGAATCTCTAAACCCTAAATTAAAGGCATCTCTTATAGGAGTTAAACTGCTAGGTACCGTTACTGCCTGCGCCAATATTATTAATAGCCTATATAACAATTTACTACACCTTACCCCAAAACATACACCTTAATACTCTACCCCCTAACCGCCTAAGACCCGCAAGGACTTAGACGCCATAGATATTAACACTAGGACCCTTTCCTATGCCCTAAAATGATCTGCTAAATAAAAGCAATGTATTAAATATGGCCTCTGTTTTAAGTGTGGAAGTAACGCTTATATCTCTAGCTACTGCTCTGTCCCTTTCTAAAAGAATTTATAAATAGCTAATACCAGTAGCCGTTTACTACACCAATCCTTTAGTTACCGCCCCTAATCTCCACCTAGTTCCAGCCCTGTATTTAGTAAGCACCACTTATAAGGATAAAGTTACAACCAATATTCTAGAGGAACCCCTTCCCGCTTACTACTAAAAGGCATATCTTGGAGTTAAGTTGCTCTCTGGGACAGCTATGTTATAGGATCTTATTAAATGCATTAGATATTACAAAACCTAACTCTTAGGATTGTAGTATAACCATTAACTGCCGTCTTTGGTAGAAAGGTTAGTAGGCTAACACTTAAGTCCTAATTAACATAGGAGCTAGCGGCATAGGATTTATTAATAAAATCTTTATATAAGATAATAGGTTTACCCTAATACCCCTTAACCAGCATATTAACGTATTTGGATTTAATAGTAAATATACTATTTTAGGCCGTATTACTTATATAGCGGCCCTAAGACTCCAATACCTAAACTATAAAGAATTAATTAAACTTTTTATGACTACTCTAGGTCACCTAGTAATCCTTAGGCAGCCCTAGATAAAGCTATATAAGGTAACAATTAATTAGGACAACCTTAAGCTTCTATTTACCACCTCCTGTTACAAGAAGAAGTGCTTTATAACTCACTGCTTAAGCCCTAAACTAAAATCTGAAAAATCCACTAGGATTTACTAGTCTAAAATTTCTACTAATGTTTACCCTATACCCAAAAAGTCCACCTAATTCCACTAACCTAAGAATTCCACCAAATTCCACCAATATAAGATTTCCACTAATGTCTACTAAGAACCTAGAAATTATACTGGACCACACAAACTAACTCTAACTACTGTACCCTAAACCAAGTAGAAGTCTAAGCTTAATATATAAAGGTACCAGAAAAACTAGTATTCTACTATGAAAAGGATACTTGAAGAACCTAAACCTAAATCTAACACTAACTCTATACCTAATACTAAACCTAAAACCAAATCTAATACTAACTCTATATCTAATACTGGATCCAACACTAAATCTAAAACTATATAAGAAACTAAGGATAATCCAAGCCTGCTTAATACCTTAGATATCTATATAATTAGAGCTACCCTATTAGTATAACTTACTAGGAAACCTAAATATACAATCTTTGCCATTACAATGGCCGATATTAAAAAGGCCCTAACACTAAAAAAGCACACTGACCCTGCCATAAAAGTACCAGTATACCACTATAAGCACCTGGAGGTATTTTTATAAAAGGAAGCCGATAAGTTAGCAGAATACCAACTATATAACCACAAGATCGTACTCAAAGAAGGAAAACAGCTAGGATTTGGACCCCTATATGGAATGTCCCAGAATGAACTTAAAGTACTATAAAAGTACTTGGATGAGCACCTAAGTAAAGGATTTATTAGAGTAAGCTTTTCGCCTATAGCTGCACCTATAATCTTTATTAAGAAACCTAGCAGCGGTCTATGCTTCTATATAGACTACTAAGCTCTTAACGCTATTACTATTAAGAATTAGTACCTACTCTTGTTAATTTAAGAGACACTAAACTGATTAAATAAGGCTTGTTATTATATAAAACTTAACCTTATCTACGCATTTAACCGCCTCTATATTATAAAGGGAGATAAATGGCTTACCGCATCCCGTACTAGATACAGACTATTTAAATACTTAGTGACACTGTTTGGCCTCACAAATGCCCCAAGTTTGTTCTAATACTTTGTAAATAACACCCTATAACCTTATCTGGACGTTTTCTATACTGCTTATATTAACGACATCCTAGTATACAGTAATAACCTAACTAAACACAAGAAATATGTTAACCTTATCTTAGAAGCCCTATATAAAGCTGGCCTACAATTAGATATAAATAAATACAAATTCTATAAAACGGAAGTCCTATATCTTGGACTTATTATTTCTATAAATGGCATATAAATGGACCTAAAGAAGATTAAAGCAATTGTAAACTGGTAAGAACCTAAGAACGTTAAGGACGTAAGAGCCTTTATAGGATTTACTAACTTCTACTAATGGTTTATTGATAACTTCTCCGCCTTAGTCTTACCCCTTATAGCTCTAACCCAAAAGGACAAAACCTTTATCTTTAACAAGGAATGTAAGAAGGCCTTTACCTATCTAAAAGTCATATTCACTACTGTACCTATACTCTAATACTTTAACCTAAACTAAAAGAGTATTATAGAAGCTAACTTATCCAACTACATTACTAGAGGCATTCTGTCTTAGTGTTACAATAACGATGTATCATATGCGAACGCTAGATGAACAAGCATTAGATTTATAGAATTGATAGCTACATACGGCTGTTGTGGAGACTTAAGAGGATTGCTAGAGAGCTTGATAGGAATGTAACTGCGGCTAAATCTATATAGGGGTAATTAGGGCGGATAAACTATCTGCTAAGCGATATTAAATAAGGAAAGGAAAGCTACGCGTTTAGCGTAGCGCGTGTCGCGGGCAGTTCCGTGACAGTACCCCCCCTCTAGGGGGTTGTAGATCTGGTAAGGCAGAGCTAGGAGGAAGGAAGAGAAAGGGAAAGAAGAGGAAGAAGAGAATCTGGTAGGTGGCAGTATAGTGCCAGCAATAAGGTCGTTAGGGTGGTAGTATAATGCCAGTAACTGGGTCATTAGGGTCTGGTATAGCAGTAGGGTGCAAGCTATCTGGAGTTTAGGGTAGCAGTAGGGTGTAAGCCATCTAGAGTCTGGGGTAGCAGTAGGGTGCAAGCTGTCTAAAGTCTAGGGTAGCAGTAGGGTGCAAGCCGTCTAGAATCTAGGGTAGTAGTAGGGTGTAAGCCGTCTAGAATCTGGGCTGGTAGCAGTATAATGTAAGCAACTGGATCTGGAGCTTCTGCTAGAGCTGCCTACTAGTAGGAGAAGGGTCTTAGGTATCTAGTCTGGCGGTTTAGTCTAGACAGTCTAGTCTAGGTAGTAGTACAATGCAAGCTAAAGGTTGTGTGGTGGTAGTATAGCACCAGCGATGGAGTTAGGGTAGTAGTATGGTGCTAGCGATGGAGTTGTGTGGTAGCAGTACGGTGCTAGCAACTAAGTTGTGCAGTAGCAGTATGGTGCCAGTGTTGGAGTTGTGTGGTAGTAGTATAGTGCTAGCAACATGTCTGGGGGTAGTAGTATAATGCTAGCAATAGGTCTGGAGGTAGTAGTATAATGCTAGTAATCTGGGTCTAGGGTAGTAGTATGGTGCTAGCGGTTTAAATCTGGGGTAGTAGTATAGTGCCAGTGATCTGGGTCTGGGGTAGCAGTATAGTGCTAGCGGTCTGGATCTGGAGGTAGTAGTATAGTGCTAGTAACTAGTGTTGGGGGTTTAGGGAGCACAGCTCTACCTAGTTACGTAGTAGTAGTATAATGCTAGCAACAGGATTAGGGTCTAGGGAGTATAGCTTTACCTAGTCACAACCGTGCGGTAGCAGTATGATACTGGCGATAGAATCTGGAGTAGCAGTACAGTGCCAGCGACTGGGTTAGGGTCTAGATCTGGAAGGCTGGGTCTAGAAAAGAAGGAAGAAGAAAAAAATCTAGACTTAATACGTTAAAGACTCTGCGTGGAAAGTCCGTAATAGCTTTACGCTATTGTTAACGTCTGGCTGAATGGGGCAAGCAATCCTAATATTATAATAATAATGTATTATATGCGAACGCTAGATAAATAAGCATCAGATTTGTAGAATTAATAGCTATATACGGCTGTTGTAGAGACTTAAGAGGATTGCTAGAGAGCTTAATAGGAATGTAACTGCGGCTAAATCTATATAGGGGCAATTAGGGCGGATAAACTATCTGCTAAGCGATATTAAACAAGGAAAGGAAAGCTACGCGTTTAGCGTAGCGCGTGTCGCAGGCAGTCCCGTAACACTTAGTATAATAAGGAAGAAGTACTATACCCTATAGCATACTTCTTAAAACGACTAAGCCTAGTTAAATATAACTACGAGATCTACAATAAGGAATTATTGGCCATTATTAGATGTTTTAAATAATGGCAACCTAAACTGGAAGGCGCCGGATTTCTAATTAAGGTCCTTAGCAATTATAAGAATCTATAATACTTTACAACCATAAAATAGCTAAGTTATTATTAAGCCCGTTAGTTAGAATATCTGTCCTATTTCCAATTCTTAATTATATACCGCCTAGGCGTTTAAGGTTAAAAACCTAATGCCCTAACCTAATATTTATAAGATATACCAGTATAGGAAGAAGTACGCGCCTACTGCAATTAAATCCTACTTTGCCCTAAATTATTTAACCCCCTAGCTAAAGACCTTATAGTATACATCCTTAAAATAACTAATTGATTAATTAAATAGATTATAATTAATGAATACCTAAATAATAAGTTTATCTAAGAGACACTTAAGCTAATTTAAGATGGCGTTAGACGCTCTAAAAAGATCTCTCTAAGTAAATATAAAACTTATAGCGACCGCTTGTACTACTGGAACCGCCTAGTTATACCTAACCATAACAAACTTAAGCTTAAGCTTCTTAAATATATACATAACCTACTAGTAGCCAGCTACCTAGGCTATAGAAAAACCCTGGAACTACTTTAATGGGAATACTACTGGCTAAATATGCATAATATAATATAAAGGTACATTTCTAGCTGCTATACCTACTAATAAGCCAAAGCTTTGTATAAGATATATAACGGCCTTTTAAAGCCACTGCCTGTTTTAGACTAAAGATAGAAGGATATCTTAATTAACTTTATTGTTAATCTCCCTATAAGTAAAGGCTATATAAACATTATAGTAGTTATAGACTAACTATCTAAGTTAAGACACTTAATCGCCTGCCCTAATATATTAACACCTGCTATTGCCTAACTGTTCCTAGATTATATATAGAAACTCCATAAACTCCCTAAAACAATCGTCTCTAATAAAGGCCGCTAGTTTGTTTTAGTGTTTTGGAAAGAACTAACTACCCAACTCTGTATTAAAGCACTGTTGTTTATAGCATATTACCCAGAAACAGATGGTTAAATAGAATATGTAAATGCTATAATGGAATAGTATATTTGGATATATACGTCGTATTTACAGGACGACTAAATGGACTGGCTTGCATTTACTAAGTTTACTGCAAATAACTCCGTCTTAAAAACCATAAAGGTCTTCCTATTTCTGGCTAATTATGGCTAGCACCCGCAAATAGGTTTTGAACTCTTTAGTAATATTCCTTGCCTAGCTTATTAAGCCTTATAAGTTACAGAAGTAAATAAATTTATAAAGAAGATGGAAGAACTACAAGAGTTCCTTACTAATAAAATGATATAGGCCCAGTCTGTCTGTAAAGCTGCAGTAAATAAGAACCAAACCCTAGCACCGGCTTACTAAATTAGTGACTTCGTCTGGCTAGATGTAAGAAATCTGAATATAAAATAACCTACTAAGAAATTTAATTGGAAGAACGCCGGCCCTTATAAGGTTAAAAAAGTTATCTCTCCTTATGCCTACTAACTAAAGCTCCCTAATACGGTTAAAATCCACCCTATATTCTATACGTCAGTCCTCTACCCTACCGCCCCTATATTAGACGCCTTACCTAAACAGATTTAAGACCCTCCCCTACTAGTTAAAGTGGACAGTGAGGACGAGTACCTTATTGAAAGAGTTAATAATATTAAGTATGATAAATAGAAACGTAAATATATATACCTTATGAAATGGAGAGGCTTTACTGAACCCTTATAGGAACCTATTAACTCTATAGGACTTATATAAGCTATAGAAAACTTTTACAAACTCTACTTGGAACTACTACAGCCCTATCTTATAGAAGCTTAAGTTTAAAGGGGGGGTACTGTTATGGGACACCTCTATAACACCTTATATACGTCCACCTATTTCTACCTATTTCCACTAATGCAGTAAGAAGAGACCGACCGCAAGACGACAATCTAATAGCAATCTGCTGGCAATTTACGGCAATCTAATGGCAATCTGCTGCATTTTGCTATATTCTGCCAAGTCCACCAAATCCTACCAAGTTCTGCTAGGACCGCTACTTAAATCCTATTCTGCTCTGTGCATGTGTTAACTAAGCAACTAAACTAACAATATATACCCTTTCTTCCCGTTTCCTTACCTTCTCTTCTTATATAACGTCTTGACTTCATCACACAGTTTATATACGTAGCTTAATAATATCTACTTTGTTATATATTATCGTTGCTTATACTTACTCTGTAACATAGAGCCAGAAAGCTCCGAGATAGGGGTAACATTTAAATTAAAGATAAAAACCTTATAGTTAACAAAGAAGGCCTTAGTATATTCCAATTTAATAAGAATATAATAATTATTAAAGCACCCATTAAAAATAGAATCGTATAATTAATAAAAGTTAGATTTAATAAAGGAGGGCTAATTATAAAGTCGCTACCTAAAGAAGATAATATTAATATTTTAATCTTAATACCTGCTGGAAATAGGGGTAAGAGTACTAAAAATTAAAATTAACAAGATAGTAATATAATTTATTAAAGAGTTCCTAACATACCTAGAAATATTAAGCATTAACCCTAATTAGTACTTAAAAAGGCTATTATACCAAAAGTCTTAATTAATTATATAATACAGAGCTAGATATAGAGCTAGACGCAGAGCTAGACGCAGAGCCTTAATTAAATAACTGTATAGAAGCCTTAGTTAATTAAACAACTATATAGAAACTATAGTTAGTTAAAGAGTTAAATTAAGTCTATTAAGTGTTATTAAATTAGAGCCTTTGGCCAGGCTAACCTTGTTCCTTATTTAAATAACAATTAATTATAGCATAACTACCACTGCTATCTAAATTTAGTACTATGCCAGCTATATAATAATAGTAGGCACCTTAACTATAGCGGAAGGAATTAGCCTCTGCACTTTAGCAATTAGGGTTTAAGGCGTATACTAGCGATAAATTAATTAAACTTGGTTGGAGTATTAAGTTAGTTAAATATAAAGGGGTGTGTTAAGGATTGTTTGTAACTAATATAAGCTAGTTATATATAGTGGTTACGTAAGCTAAGCGAGCGTAGAATCTACCAGAATCTACCTATAGAATTAGAGTAAAACAACAACAATCTTATCTATGCATCTTAATATACCTATTTAACTCCCTTATACCTCCGCTCTACCTTATTAAACACTAGCTCGACAACTACATTAGACTAAGACTATTTATAATTATAGTAAAAAATGTAGAAGTTATATATAGACTTAACTTACTAGAAAAGATAAATATCTACCTTATATAGTATATTATAATATTAAAGCTAGTATATAGAGATGTTAAGCTACTAGTCTATAAGGCAGATATGTATAGAGGTTAAAAAGAAGATAAATAGGAAGTTTTTAAGATTATTAGTTATAAGGATATTAATAATAAAATATAGTATAAGGTTAAGTAGATAGGCTATAATAAGACCACTTAGGAACTATTAAATAACCTAAAAAACGCTATAAGAAAGGTATAGGAGTATTAGAGAAAATTAGGTTATGCAGTATTAATAAAGAAGGATTACTAAAGAATAGGTTACCTAAGGGGGACCTAAGAGAATTAACTACCTACGGTATTTAGAGTTGTTTCCCTTTCTACTTAAGACGAATTCTTTTTAGCCTCCTCCTACTTAAGTTTGCGAAGGCCTTATTTGGCAAGACGCTACTTCTTTAAGTAAACCCTTTTACGCACCTTTTTAAGACGGGTGAACTAAGCATAAGCAGCCTATTAAGCTTTAAATACTTACTACTCCTTAGTATAAATACGCTCCCTATTATTATAGAGCTTTTATACCTTAGCTAAAGCCTAAGTTAGTTCCCTATTAAGATATTTGACCTTAAACTAAATATAAGACCCTATAATAAATTAGATAAGGTACTAGACGCCTATAAAAAATAATTATATATATATACTTAGCGTAAGAGGAAGGTTAGTAACCGGACGGAGCTGCAATTATAATATATACTAGCTTTTTCTCCGTATAGTAAGAATATAAAGGCGTAACTTTACCTAGTAAGAGGATAATAGTTACTAGCCGATTACGATAGTTAGAAAATAAGGATTTAATAAAAGGTATTAAAAATAATTATTACGGAACTCTACCGCAGGGGCCTCTATAGGAGAGCCCTATGCTCTTATATATACCTTGCATATAGCTTACGTCAGCTACGCGTAGGTATATTACCTCCTTACGCCCTTAGCCCTTATAATTAATCGCATAACATCTTATAAACTCCTTAAATATATACGTTCTATAGCCACTGCCCTTGTCCTATAACATTACATTACGCCTTTTTACTACTAACGCTTAGCCTACAACCAATTCTATGTCTTTATAACACTATAGGCGCTGCCAAAAGCAGCGTGTTTATATGTTACCTCTATACTTCTAAGGAACCTATAATAGTAAGACAATATTTCTTACTAGCCACTATATTAAACCTAAAAAACAACCTAATACCTATACTTAACCTACAACGCCAATTAATCCTAGAAGAATTTGATTTATTAGCCCTAGCCTTAACCCCTAAGGAGGTAGACACTAATAATATCTTATTTTTTTATTAACTATATAATTATAAATAAGTAAGCAGAAGGGCTACTATGTATTAAAATTAAAATATAAGACACTAAGATATTTGCAAAAATAGTAGTATAAGAACCCGATAAATACTACCGCCTTTTATAGAATTACTACCTAAAGCTTATATAAGCTAAGATGCGTACTACCTAAAACCGCGATATTATTTAAGACCTATAAGCTTGTAAGGCGCTTACTAATAATATACGCTAAGAGACTAAAGACAACCTCTATGTATCTAAACGTGATATCTAATGGTTAAAGAAGGCTAAGATTGTATTTATTGCTATAGTTACTAAAAAGAGGGCATAACTAAATATCTATGATCTTAGCTTAATAAGTATATCTATAATAACGCTAGATACCTCTCTACTGTATATAACGCCGCCTAAGCCTTTACGCCCTAGTAACTTTACCTACTTAATATTTAATAGAGGGTTAATACTAAGTAGCTTTACCTAATGGGAACCCCTACTAAAGTAGTAATAATAAAAGCTATAATAATTAAGCCTAAGCTACTACCGTAGTGTTTAATATATATTACCCTAATTTCCTAGTCTTTTAAGGGGATTATAAGGAATATAGCTACTAGAAAATATAAATCCACAAGAAACTAACTTAGAACGTCTACCTTTTTCCTATAAAAGATACTAAGATTAGCTATATTATTAGGCAAATAAAGGGTATACTATTTAATAGACTCTTTGCCTAGTGGGAGACTAATAGCCCCTAAAAGTAGTAGTTCTATTAAGAAGTCCTTAATAATCTTAACCTAATATACCGCGACTATAACCTACTAGCCACTAACCGAGCTAAACTACATGCTCTAAAAATAAGCCCTACTAAATTATTTAATAAGTTCTATGTTAAATTCTAGGAATATACTGGAGCCCTTACCTAAGACGATATTAAAGACTTAAAAGATCTCCTTAAAAAAGCCACTTATTACCTTAGTTACGCAGCCGCTAGCTATAACTATAACAATATTTATAATATGGTAGTAGCCCTATAGAAGATTAAATAATAACTAAATTAGGCCGTCGAAATCGGACTCTGCACCTGTACGTGGTGACGGCTACGAACCTAGGTCTTCGAAGTTCAGATCTAAGGCCAACGCAGAGACGTTGCATAGCGTGTGGACAGGACCTGGTGGGGTCGTGGGCGTTAAGGGCGGTAGTGAAAAAATTTTCGGATGGTGAGATCTCGAAAACCACTACTGTTGGCCCTCTACAGTATAACAACTACCACTGTTCTCCTATCTAGGGCACCTATATAATCCAACGTGGATAACAGCATTTAATAGTATCCCCTAACCCCTAATAGAAAGCATTAACAACCTTATATTAACAAATAAACAAACAATTGTAAATAAGTAGATGAATGAGCAAATATATGGCCCCTCTTAACCCCTAGGGCGATCGCCCGCGGAGCATACAGTCACTTGCCGTTAACTACTAAGTACTATCTAGCAGCCTGGATTGCGACCTATGGTTTTCCCTATCTCCTTTTAATGGAGTAGTGACCCTTAGAAAGGGCCTAGCTGGGGCCTAGGTATAAAAGATACCCAAATATACAATATCCCGCTTACTTATTAGTATTACAGTAGATAGAACAGATAAATCCCCCTTACGCCTTTAATGGCTCTAGGGGGGGGGGGGAAGGCATAGTGTATATGGCAATAGTTAGATAAGAGATAGTATATAGGGGATGGCTAAGATATGGGAGACAACAATAATAACACAACAATTAATTAGCAAGGCCTAGCTGGGACGTATTAAACCCTAGCTTGGATAAGCTAGAGGAGGAAGTAGTGGTTCCTAGGGAGTTCAAACATGTAAGGAGGACAGGACGTAGCCGTAGGCCCACAGGGCCGCTGCTACGGACGGATATGGCAAGCTGGGGTTTTTTATCCTACTAAGGTGGCTTATAGGGTTTTCCCTCCCCCAACCCAACTGCAGGGTTTTCTTTATATAAACTATAAGTTTTCCCCCTGTGACGGAGTAGTCTGCGTGGGCCAGTAGGATCTGTATCAGACGTTAATCAAAGAGTTATTATTATTATTAATAACTAAATTAAATTACTATTACTAATCCTTGCCCAAAAACCTCCCTATAAAGCCCTTTGGACCTACTTAGCCTATATATACTAAGCCACTAACGCCTAATACCTTAAATACCACTAGAGCTAATATTAACCTCTTTATACTAACCTTTTTATAAAAACTCCTAAATAGAGAGCGCGAGCTACTCTAGAAACTAGAATTCTGCTATAAATACTATTAAAAAGGCTATTATTATAATAACCTTAACTGCCTAATAGCTAGGTTTAGTAGCTGCCGCCTAATACCTAACCTAGTACTCTAAATACCAAATATATTACTATATACTACTACCATATAAGATAAAAACATAATAATAGTGGTAGAGTTGGATATAGAAGCGGAAAATGCTAAGTCTTAGCCCTAAGTTATAGGTTGGGACGCCCTAATAATAAAGGGATCTATATATCGGCCTACTTAATAGATAACTTAGTAAAGATAAAAAGATAGAAATAGATAGTTCTACCTATAATAGGAATTACTACCAAAAATTAATATAAAAGCTATTCTATAATTAATTATAGAGCTATTAATAAATTTATAGATACTTAATTTGTGTATACTTATAATCTATCTACCTTACCCCTTACTAAAGCCCGCGTCCTATAACTCGCTAATAGTAGTTATACTATATAGAAGATTACCTAAATAGTATAACTTTACCTAGATATAAACAGGCACTAAAAAGGGCTTTAGGCCTATATTATACTACTTACTAACTACCCTATTATCCTTAGAATAAACTAGCTTAAATAATACAACTATACCATTAATTAGAAAAAGAGAGAAGTAACCTTTAACTTTAAATACTGTAGAGAGACTTGCCTAGATAGCCTAGCCGCCTCTATTTACTCCCTAGAATACTAACCTAAGGAACCTCTTATTACCCTATCTATAACCAACTACTACTATATAAGTGCTGTGACCTTTTACCGTATAGTATATAGGAAAGGCTAGACCGCTATCACAGCCTTTTAATTATAACTATATAAACTTAAAAAGGAATAGAACTGTATCCTCTATAGTAATAGAATAGATATAGTCAACCTTTTAGAAGATAATACCCCTATAGAACTCTGCGGACTTTTACCTTTAGACTTTAAGAAGTTTATAAAGCTTAGAAAAGGACTTACCAATAAAGAACTCCATAAGCTCCTCCCTAAAAGGTACTATAACTTTATTAATATATACTTATAAAAGAGCGTAGATATACTCCCCCTATATTAACCTAACAACTATACTATTAATATTAAATAAGGAAAAACGCCACCCTAAAAGACATTATTTAATATTAAAAGATAAACTTCTAGTTATTAAAAAGTATATTAATAGGCACCTTAATAAAGGGTTTATTTATCCCAGTATATCCCTAGTAGCCGCCCCTATTCTCCTTACTAAGAAACTAAATAAAGGTATTTAATTTTGCGTTAACTATAGAGGATTTAACTCTATTATAATTAAGAACTAATACTCTATACCATTTATATATAAGACTTTTAAGCGGCTTAGCTAAGCTAAAATCTATACTAAGCTTAATATTATTGCCGCCTTTAACCGTCTTTAAATATAGGAAGGTAATAAATAGAAAGCCGCATTTATATTACACTTTAGCCAATTTAAATATATTATTATGCCCTTTAGCGTATATAACGGCCTAAGCAGCTTCTAAAGCTATATTAATAACACCTTATAGGACTACCTCAACGACTTCTACTCCACGTACCTAGATAATATACTTATTTATAGCGACAACCCTTTTAAGCATACTAAGCACGTTTAAAAGGCCCTATGGCGCCTTAGAGACGTAAAACTTTATATTAATTTAAAGAAGTGCGAATTTTTAGTTATAGAAGTAAAATACCTTAAACTAATTATAACTACTAAGAGTGTCCGTATAGACCCTAAAAAGGTATATATAATTACTAAATAGTAAACCCCTAACTGTATTAAGGACGTATAAGCCTTTTTTAGTTTCGCTAACTTCTATTAGAAATTTATATATAACTTCTTAGGTATTATAGTACTACTTGTAGCAATAATATAAATAAAGGGCGTTTTTATAAAAGAACAAAAAAATATCTATATTTTATCTAAACACCTAAATATAAGAAGGCTTTCTAAGACTTTAAGGATGCTTTTACTAAAGCACCTATTTTAGCCTACTTTATACTAGGACAATAACTCTATCTTAAGACTAACTCTTTAGACTATATTAACGTAGGCGTTCTCTCCTAGATAGGTAATAAGAGCCTCCTCTATCTAGTTATATTCTACTTATTTAATGTTACGGACGCTTTAAGTACGATGTTACGACTACTTAGGGAAGAGTCGCAGGAAGCTAGTTGGTTAATATAGGCACGGTCCAGGATGGATCCGGTGGAACCATATAACAAGGAATGGTAAGCGAGTCACATAATGTTATACGCGGTGTACGGAGTATACGCAGTGTACGGAGTATACGCAGTGTACGTCTACGTATAATACGTATAACACGTACCTTACGTACAAGAGAGGATTTCTTAGGAGTATGGTTGTGTATTTAAAGGACCTTAGTCCCTACCGTAGATAGTTCTCTCCTTATAGTAAATCTTAGAATACAATTAGAGTTAATCTATTAGGCAACCACTCTATTAGTTATTATTATATTGTTGTTTTGTTCTTACCTATATACCTAGCCTAATAATAGAACCTACTGTAGTTCCTACTACAAGGTTCCGTTACACATTCACTACTAAGGTTACGGTATTAAATAAGATTGAATAATATGCCACCTAAAGCACTAGTTATAACGGCGTCGATGGTAGCCATAACCTTAGGGCTAGGTGATACCAGTATAGACAAGGGGGATTCTTAAGTGGTTACGCGAGGTTAGTTACAGGAAATGGTTAATTACTTATAAAACAATAATAGGATACTTAAAGAACGTATTAATAGAATTAAAGTAGTAAAAATTAAGCTACCTTCAATTGAACGATTCTTAGGAGAGAAGTTGAAGCTTAAGGGATTTCTTACACAGATGCACTTTAAGGTAGTATAGGAAGGAGCGAAGTTAGCAATATTATTAGATTAAGTAGCCTATGTAGAATTGTTCCTAATGGGGAGGGCACTTAAGTGGTTTAAGCTATATCTTATGGAAATATAGGCTAATGGCATAATAACTACTAACTAGGACGTATGGTATATATTTACTAGTTAGAATGGGTTTGCGGAATAACTAATATAGATATTTGGAGACCTGGAGGCCACAACTATAGCAGAACAAAAGCTTTAGAACTTAGTATAACGCACTTTAGTAATTAAGTATATAACACAGTTTTAAACACTAGCTACGTAGGTTGAGTGGAATAATAGGGCGCTTATAGCACAGTATAAATAGGGACTTAAGGCTAAAGTCTAGGACGCAATTATTTTAATAGAAGATGCGGATACTCTAAGAGAGTTAATAGATTAGTTAATAAAGATTAATAATAGAATCTATTAAAGGGAACAAGCTAAGAGAGGGCAAGATAGAGTTCTATAGTTATATAAGGCGTAGAGTACGCAATAACAGATATAGAGTTAAAAACTATAAAATGGCGTAGAGCTAATGGACCTAAGCGGTACTAAAGAAACCTAAAGGTGGGAAAAGAAACTATAAAAACCTAGAGGTTAAGGATTAAGTAATTAAAGGACCTAGGAGTAGAGGCTAAACTAGGGATCTTAGCAGCAGAAGATATTTAGGCGGACTCTATAGCAAGAAAGATGGTTTAAAGATGGGGCTTGCATAAATTGTGAAAAACAGGGTTATTTTGCCAGAGACTATAGAGGTGGTTAGAGTAACTATACGGTAAAGGGAACCAGACTAGCAGATGGCACGTATATATAGAGGGACGACGGTGCACTGCGAGGAATAAAAGAGTGTTTAATTAACAGTTTTGTGTATTATTATAACAACGTATATTGAATTTATAAGGACGCTAAGTACGGCGTAAGCTATTGGCTATAGGAGCTATTGTTATCTAAGTTTAAAGGAACTAATAAACCAGCTTATAGATCAGATATTAAAGATAATAAATTTAACAAAAGCAAAGCATTTACTGATGATAAGGTAATAAAGGCAGCTTACTAGGAGCATGTAAACCTTAGAGAAGTTAAAACAGAAGTAGAGACTAAGACTATTACAGAATAAGGTTTAGTAACGGGTATTATAATACTATTGGATACGATTTCTATTGCTTTATAAGATAATAGGAGTAATGTTTAGAAGAAACTAAGTAAGCAGATAACTACTAGTGCTAGCTTATTACTTAATAAAGGCAAAAGGCCATAGGCTTAAGATTTTTAAGAAGAGATAAGAGAAGCTTAAGATTCTTAAAACGAGATAAGATACACCTAAGGATCCACAATAGACGAAAACTGATGGGAAAGGGTAGTAACTTAGTTTAGTAATAAACGAATAAGTATAGGACGCAAGTTTAAGAACTATAAGTTTGGAGAATAAATAAGAATATTAGCAATCCTAGGTAAATATAGTGTTTAGCCTAAAGATTAAATAGTTAATACCAGGATTAAAAAGCAAGACGACTATAAAGATCTAGCTATAAGATGTAGAAAATAAGAAACTATAGATAAGTTTAGAATAAGAATCATTATATAGCAAGAGCAAAAGCTAGATAAGAGGTTAGCTATACTAGGTTATATAAGGGACAGAGCACCTATACAAAGAGCTACTAATAGGCTAAGTGCAGGGACACCTAGGGCAAAGTAGTTAGATAAACTGGAATAAGAAAAGGATCTAAATATTCTAACTAGGTTTAAAGAAAGATATACTAAAGGATATTATAATATAGCAATGACAAGTACTTTCTAACGGATAAACTATATACACTAAACCAGTTGTATAGAAAGTGGTATAGGCAACGACACAGTAATAAATAGGAAGACTTTTATATATAGCTAGATAAAAAAGTTGTCTAAGACTAACCTATTACGGAGAAACGCATAAGTTATATTAAAGGAGTATTAGTTATAATGTTAAGGAACCTAGAAGAAGGATCTAGGGACTAGAGAAGTAAGCGATAAATCTTAATACCTATAGCAGAAATACTAGTGGTTAGGTTAACTAGGTATAGGTTTAAACTTAAAGATAAAGATGAACTAAAAGTTAACCTAAAATATACAGCGTATTATATACTATTATGGATAGCTTATATAGATAACACGTATAATATATATAGAGTATCTAAAGATAAGAACCGGAAGTACCTAGTAAGGATATATTAGGTACTAAAGAAAAAGCGGTTTAGAAATACTAAGTATATATATAGTTGGCACCTAGTAGAAGTATAAGGTTAAGGAGACTTAATACTTTAACCAGGAAGATTCCTTACGGAAGAATACCTAGATGGATAATAGTAGTGGGAGTGCCTAGAGAACACTTATCTATGGTATATAGAGGAAAAGAAATAAACTAAGTATTAGCCTAAGTTAGACTAAGTACAAGCAGGATCTAGTAGCCAACAGTTAGGAAAAGGGGAGGTATATAGGACCAGAGGGAACTAGTATTAGAGCCTTAGACCCTTAAAGGAATTTAAGGATAATACCTAAATTTAAGAGCTAAATAGCAAGATTAGCAGTTTAAAGCATTAGTAGATAGTAGAGCAACTAGGAACCACATATTACTAAAAATAGTAGAAAAGATGGGGTTACTATATAGATAGAAGGAACACCTATATCCACTTATAATAATTTTAGGAGATTAGATAGCCTATAGAGGAGGCATTATTAATCTTAAAATAGGACCTATTTAGATAACTATTAAAGGGAGAC
>Ga0307507_10000161_pt1 | contig 119685 bp, 70 predicted proteins | sample 7_EM_MG_FD_207223 | JGI IMG/M metagenome (GOLD analysis project Ga0307507, IMG submission 207223) | Populus trichocarpa ectomycorrhiza microbial communities from riparian zone in the Pacific Northwest, United States - 7_EM | ecosystem: Host-associated > Plants > Roots > Unclassified | place...
GTGCCCGTAGTATATAGTCTCCACGATCCCAGAGGCCTTACCTCCTCAAGGATTCGTCTCTCTCACCAATCTATCCTGTTCCACAATCGTGTCCTTATAGCCCCCTGTCTACAAAGTCCCCTCACAATCAGATTGGAGTTCCAGATCAATTCTGATCTGAAGGCTCCAGATCGCTTCTGAACCCAGAACTAAACACTTCCTAAATCTTGACTACATAGTGTAGAAGAGAGTAATAGCGAGGTTATAGTAGCTACATATGTAATATATTATTTTCTTTATCTCTCTATTTAATAGAGGGTCAAGGGGAACATGTGCCTATAGTCATATTATTCGCCACCCCGATTCTACGAAGGTCACACGCTCGTAGGGAATATAAGAGTCACCAGATAGTAATAATGCTTTCCCGATCTAAACTTTTCGTGGGCTATATTCCTAGGGGTAAGCACACGCACCAACTAACGGAATTTCTTTGTGTGAAACTCTAATTCGAGTGCTGCTGTAGCAGCTTCGCTAGCAGGGAGGTGCCAACTCGCTGTGGCTATACCCTTGAGATGGCGAATTCTGGAGGTGTTTACAAGAGAGTCAAGTTGGTTAGCCGTGGCATGTTCTACAGCATCCTGGCGCATCCGGTGGTTAGCGTGTTTTGTCAAATTTCCCCTAAACAGCAAAAATACCAAAATTTCCCCTACAAAAAGGCCGTGCGGAAGTGGCTGCGCTAACCACCGGAATTGAAGAGATGCTATAGATAGCGAGGCTGTGGGCTAAGCAGACTTGCACCGTCAGCCGGCTCGCTATTAGCGCGTTAGATGGTAGAATCTGTTCAGCTAATAATGTGATAATAATAAGGGCTTGAAATTATTTATTGCTTTGGTGCTGTGCACTTTAAGACCTACCTATCAGATTGAAGTTATTTTACAGCAAGGCATATCAGCCGGATAGATTCTGCTTGCTCAGCCCTAAGCCTCGCTTAAGAAGGTAAACTTGGGCTAGCCCCCGAACGAGAAGCGGGAGCTAAATTAGGCACAACCAGGCACCAGTCAACTTAACCTTGAACACACCACTGGTCCACTTAACTCTCTTGTAAACACCTACAGAATTTGCCATCTCACAAGAGTGTGGCTAGCGCGGGTCGGCCGCCCTCCCTGCTTGTAGTGGCGACATCTACTGCCAAATCACTTTCATTACCGTTAGATATCACTCGTAAGCATGCTTACGCAGCTTGACGTTGTGGCGCCATTAGCTTCTGCGTGTTCGGTATTGCCCTAGAAAGAACGTTGACTTTACCTCCTGCCGGACGATGAACTCGCACCTTCCCGTGGTGTCCGGTGTCTAGTATCTTTACCTGTCAGAGTGGTGAACCGACTTGTATTAAGAGGCTAAGACGAGTTTGAGTCGGCGACGACATAGGCGGCCACGCACAATAGGGGGAGAGAGAGGAAGGCAGTCTCTCATCCAGCAATCGAATCGAATCCGACGCGTACACAGGTTCTATACGAACACGACTCGACCTCGATCCGAATACCTCGAACCTCAACGCTTAAGACTACAGCCGTCAACGAACGGCCGTTGCACTACGACTGCTAGCCTACGATAAAGAGAAACCACGTTTGGTGTCGAACACCGTGGTTTCAGCGGCGCTGAGCTGCTTACCCACAGCCCCTACCTCTCGTAGATCCGCCATCCTTTCTCTACAAATACACGCCACGGTGGGCAAGAGGTAGAGGCCTCGATATTACTACCAGAGGTTGTTGAAACTGGGGTGGAGTTAGTATATAGTGCGTGTGGCTTCGGATACACTATACGGCAAAGTCCCTCAGGGGGGTGGAATATAATAGAGAGAACGACCTGGATCTCTTTTATTTAGTTAAGCCGTTGTTTATAGGCTAGCTCTCTATAATTCTACCATAATAGAAGACCTGGCATGGCGCCTTTTGGCAGCTAAAACGGAGTATGATTTTAAAAAAACAAAAACAAAAACAAAATTTTTACCTCCTCGCTGCTTAAGAAGATGCGCCATTACTTCTTTTCCGCTCTCCATATTCTCTGCTGCAGCTTTAACCACCCCCTTTGTAACCTTAACTTCGCCTCCTCGCTGCTTTAAAAGGAGCGCCATAGACCTAGCACTAAATGATTTTGCTAGCTCTATAACGAGTCCCTCCGTAATCTGAAAGCCCTCTCCTTATTGCTTAAGAAGAAGCGCTATTGCCTCTTGTCCACTCTCTATATTCTCTGCCGCAGCTTTAACCACCCCCTCTGTAATTTTAACTTTGCCTTGCCGCTTTAAAAGGAGCGCCATAGACCTAGCACTAAATAATCTTGCTAGCTCTATAATAAGTCCCTCTGTAATCTGAAAGCCCTCTCCTTGTTGCTTAAGAAGAAGCTCCATTACTTCTTGTCTACTCTCTATATTCTTTGCTGTAGCTTTAACTACCTCCTCTGTAACTTTAAATTTGCCTTCTTGCTGCTTTAGAAAGAGCCCTATAGATCTAGCACTAAACGATCTTGCTAGCTCTATAACAAGTCCCTCCGTAATCTGAAAGCCCTCTCTTTGTTACTTAAGAAGAAACTCCATTACTTCTTGTCCGCTCTGCCAATTCATTGCTGCAGCTTTGACCACCTCCTCTATAACCTTAATTTCGCCTCCTCGCTGTTTTAAAAGGATCCCCATAGACCTAGCATTAAATGATCTTGCTAGCTCTATAATGAGTCCCTCTGTAATCTGAAAGCCCTCTCTTTGTTGCTCAAGAAGAAGCTCTATTACTTCTTATCCGCTCTCCATATTCTTTGCTGCAGCTTTAACCACCTCCTTTGTAACCTTAACTTCGCCTTCTCGTTGCTTTAGAAAGAGTGCCATAGACCTGGCATTAGATGATCTTGCTAGCTCTATAATAAGTCCCTCTGTAATCTGGAAGTCCTTTCCTTATTGCTCAAGAAGAAGCGCTATTACTTCTTGTCCGCTCTCCGTATTCTCTGCTGCGGCTTTAACTACCTCCTCTGTAACCTTGACTTCGCCTCCTCGCTGCTTAAGAAAACTGGCTACGTCGTTCGCATTATATGATTTTGCAACTATACTAAGAGACGCTGTGTTTAAGGAAGTGAAATTGCGCAAGAACTCTGGTATTGTATTATAAGGAGAGTCGGACCGGCCGAATAAGAATAAAGTTGCATCGTAAACAACTTGCTGGGCAGTCTTCGTATAATCTACACACAGACTATTAGTGTCCTGCGCATTAGAAGACATGCCAAGCAAGGCATATATCATATCCCATTGGTCACTCGCTTCGCTTCCCTTAAATCGTAGCAAGAAAGTATAAAGATCTCGTTTCTAGCTCCACTAAGAGTCGTTCCTCGACCGGCCCGGCATTATATCTAAGACGGCTTAAAAATGAGGTTCTGGCTGCACACCTATTAGCAATGGGGCAAGGGCAAAGATGCGCGCCGTGACAGATTTAGTGCCGCTACAGACTAAGGCGGCTCGGGCGTTGGCGACTTCTTGCAAAATCCAAACTCTCTTGAACCAAGGCCTTTTTAAGAGCAACTCCATACCTGCGCGTTGTCGGTCTTCTAGGCCCGTATGCTGGCTTCTTAGAGTGGGTTGTACTGCTTGCCAAAGGTCCGTCCAGCGCTTGTCCGCGAGTTTCCAGTCCTTACACGTATGCTTGGTTTCCTCTTCGTGCAGGCGCTTTAAAGAATCCATAACAACGCTTGTCTCATATGTTGCTGAGCCTAACCAGAAAATAACACTGTCAGCCTGATTATAGATATCCCCCATTTGTTGAACTTGGTGCCCTCGCTCTTTCTCATTGCCTTGGTCAATGCAAATAGCATCAACCCAAAGAATCCGGTCTAAATTTTGGTAACGCAGATGCTGAAGCGCCAAATATAGGTTTACGGTGACATCAAGACTTCTCTCGTTTGTCTTGATGTGTTCCGACAGTTCCGTGCCGCCCCATGTATATGACAATGCCTCATAGGAAATTGCGCTGTCGCCGTGAAGCCAGGCTTGAAAGAGCTCGCACTCAATGTCGGGCCCTGTGCCTTTTAAAAGTCGTAGCAGCCGAAAAGCAGGCCACTCAAGATCAATCGGTTCGTATTTGAAAACATCCATCTGTATCCAACAGTAGAAATAGCTTGGGTATAAGCTGTAATGTTCTAATACTAAGAAGGCGGGGCGTTAGGCAGATCGTCTCTTAGGCATTAACGGTGTAGAACTTACCAGAGCAAAGATCAAAGTCCGACGCATAAAGGTAAGGCTTTCCCAATGAGAACAGATGGTAATTGCTTGTATGTAGAGCCCAAGGACATTACTTTGAACCCTGCGCTGAGCAGCTGGGCTTGTTGTTTAGCAGCGTTAGGCCTAAGGCAAGAAAAAAGCAATATCAGGGATTAGCCTGGGAGCATGGCGCAGCAAAGGCGGAATCAGCTGACACTCCCATCAAGACAATTTTTGAACTCATATGACGCTTACTCTAATACTCGTGTCTGCTAGGCAGAGCTTTGAAGAAATTATTTAGTAAATAGAAACTAGTCCAAAATGTAGAACAGGTCAGGCTGAGTAAGCATGCCCACGACCGTTATCTATCAGTAATGAAAGTGATTTAGCACTACAAGCAAGGAGGGCGGCCGAGAAGACAGCTGGTAAGAATGCGGTTTCGCTAAGGAGTGGACAATCATAATAATTAAAGCAACATGGTGCAAGATGAGAATATTACATTTTAAAAGTTTAATTTTCGCGATACAGATGCAAACAAGTCAACCGCACATGATGTTCTAACGTGAACAGGGAGCATCGAAGCCTGTTTAGGAAAGGGTGTACGCGCAGTAATTAGGGTTATATGATTAGCAGTACCCTTTAGTAAATGGAAACTAGTGTACAATACCGAACAGGTTGAGGCGCGTAAACGTTACGAGGGAGTGATACCTAACGGTAGTTAAGGTGATTTGGTACAGGATGTCGCCGCCACAAGTAGGGAGAGTGGCTGGCCCGCACTTGTGGCTTGGTATTGTACTGCAAGGTTGCACATTACAGTAAATTTTGGTGGTAGCTGCCACAGCCAATCATTCCGGTGCCCGCTGTGGCATGCAGCATTACGATACTAATAAAGAACCTAACCTCCTCTCACTCCCTCTTTTGCATCCTTCATGGCCTCGGTGGACTCAGGAGTCGCTGTCCCAATGCTCGGCCGATTGCTGGCTTGTCTACCCGCTATCCGCTGGGTCCCGCACGACATTCCGAGTGAGGGGCAGCAGAGACGCGCGAGATCGAAGGCTTTTTCGAAGAAACAATTGAAGCCTAGGGTGGAGAGTTTGAAGTCGCCTGTTGATCGGAGGAGGAGCACGCTGAGTATTACTTCGACGCATGATCCAGAGCTTGATGCGAGGACTTCGCCGCAGGACCAGTCGCTGTTTTTCAACAAGCTACCGTTGGAGTTGAGACGGATGATTTACGAGCTGGTCGTAGGGAAGGAAGTTGTTCATTTAACGCTGGCCGGCAAGGGCAAATTCGAGCATTTTCTCTGCGAGGAGGGGAATCTGGGCTTCGCGCTGGGCGGATGCAGCTGTCGCGTGCTCGTAGGCGGGAACGTAGGCAAAAGGCTGGGGACATGGATTCTGGGTTATCTCATGATATGTCGAAAGGTGTAAGTCTCAAACTCCGCTGTCGCTATCAATTCTCCCTAAAAGGCATCTAATCAACCCCAGGTACTCCGAAGCCATCCCCACCCTCTACAAATCCAATACATTTTCTCTTCTCCACGTAACCCACCTCCTTCACCTCCCGCAGCGGATCCCAGCGCCCCGACTCAATGCAATTCGTACCCTCCAACTCCGCTGGCACATCCGCGCCCTCCCCTACTACCGCCACACCTATTCTGCTCCGAAATCCCTCTCTTCGGAATCCAAGCTCGCATACCCCGAAGACACAGAGAACTGGATCCGTGCTTGGCAGATTATTGCGTCATTGCGCGGGTTGAGAGAGTTATGCGTGGTGTTGACTGATTCGGCGAGATTGTGGGAAGAGAAGTGGTTGAGCCTGGAAGAAGAGCTACTGCAGCCGGTGAAGCTGGTTATTCAGCCCCAGTGGTTTGAGCTTTCGTTGCCGTATTCGACAAGTAATGTGGAGTTGGATATGGGTGCATCGAGTTGTAGGCTGATCAAACCTGCGGGGCCAAAAGGGGGTGGTGATGAGAGATGGACAGTAGGAATGAGTTTATGCAATTAGAGATTAGAGTCTATGACACCGTATAATCACCGGTGTCTCTGGCGCCCTTTGGGCCAGGAATGTAAGTTATATTACCCACTTATCCCATATTGCAATCATTATATTAAGCTATACTTCAGATACGAATTGTAACGGATGGTCTTGGTACCTCAGTCAAACCGTCCTCTCGTCTGGAATTCAGCCACCTGCGCAGTCACAAATGCAAGTCTGCGGTTGCTCTCTTCCTTAGCTCTCTGCTCTTGATCGCGGTCTTGCGTCATCTGGCCTAGTTGGTGCCGCAGGTCCCGAATTTGATCATCCTTCTGTCCAACTGCAGGTCGGAGTCGATTGGCTTCCTCTTCAAACGGCAGCAACCCCGCTATTCGGCCCTCTTTTTGGGCGATGATGATATTTTTGTCAGCAATATCCCTTCTATAGTTCCCCATGGCGTCCATCGTCTGCTGGGCTCGGCCTCGTTCGTTGCGAACTTCGCGTTCGCTTTGCGAAATAATCCTGTTTAAGTCGTCGACCTTTGAGGTCAAAGTCGATATTTGTCTGTCTTTATTTTTTACTTTTTGCCTTAGAACTCGGTATCGTCTTAGAGGATTCTTAAGAAATAAGTTGAAAGCGGCTAGCAGGATAGCGAAGAAGCAGATGCTAAGGAGGATCCCACAAGCAAGCCAGAGGCCGACCTTCTCGCCGTCTGCATCGGTCCAGCGGCGTTGGAGAACAACACCGCGTCGCAGTGGTGGCATGGTCAGCGCGGTACTGGAACTATATCAATATTTCTCGTCAAGAGCAGACGACCCTGATGCAATGGTCTCAAATTGCAGGTAGCGAAAGAATATGGAAGCAAGTCTGAACTCACGAGACTCAAAGCTATGCACAGAGGCTAAGCCACCTGGCGGCCGCTGCTGGAGGATTGCAGCGTGACAGCCTGCAAGCAGCGACTGTTCATCGCCTTGCCTAGACGGCCACTTCGCTTGGGCCAACCCATGGCTTGTCGCATCTGGTTCTAGTGATTGGACTGCCTTCTCGTGAAGCCGGAAAGTCAATGCGTGGGGCAAAAACCAATGATTTAGGGTTTGCCTTAGCTTCGCCGAGCTGCGCAAAAGCACGAGCTCTGCCTTGTGCAGGCGGCCTCCTGCTTCCGGACTCTCGAAGGCTCAATTGGGCTGGACACTCTTGTGTTCAACAAAGCTGTTCCATTTTATGCTGGTTAGTCTGCCTGCACAGAAACATCTCGGAGGGAATACACAATGTCTTTTCAAGAGACCTCTCCAGCCAACTATTTCGAGCTTGCGCAGCCTGGGGGAATATGCAAAACCTTCACAACTACTCTCCTGCTTCTCGTCTCACTATGGGTCCCAACCGCGGTGTGCGGTCTCATCTTTGGCTCGTCTGGCGTTCGCCGTAAATTGGCCTTCTTCTCAGAATATCGCGGTCTTGAGGATTTATACTATACCCGCTTCGTCTTCTCAATGCTCGGCAGTTTTCTTCTGCAAGCTGTCGTCTGGAATGTATCAGCGGCCGCTCTGCTCGGTTGTAACAGGACCTGCGATCCGGCCTCACCCTCCTGCTATATATATTCCCGCAACAGTTTCACCAATATGTACTGGATCATTGCCATCCGACCACTTGCTGCTACTTTTATTTCTTTACTGACGATTATAAATCCCGCCCTCTACCTTGAGAATGCCATCGAGATGCAATTCGTCGAAGGTGTCCTAGGCATGTTTACCATTGGTATATATGACGGCATCCGCAAGTCGATTCCCAACCACGTCTCCTGGGACCCCTCTCTAGACGCGGAATCCGTCGCCCAAGCTCAACTTGGCTTAAAACGCATGAGAGATGGATCCAAGCTGGGCGTTGGCATGTGGGTGCTATCTTTTTTTGCACTGCTGGTTTGTATACTAGCAGGAATGTTTCAATCAGGACGTCGCGCCGCGCAGCTATGGACTTGTTGGTCTATCTTCTTTAACTTCATGCGCATGGCTGCCGGTTTCGCGATCTGGGCTGGTGTTCCACTGCTACAGCCTGCTACATTTTGTCCGAGCATTGCCACGACTGGAGGGATGGCAGCCGTTTGGGTGGCCGTTACGATCGCCGATCATATGTGGAGGTCCTTGTTTTGCGTGGGCAGAGTGGAATGGATCTTCTTGAGCAAATACACCGAACTGCTTAGCGGGTATGACAAGCCTGGCTGGCCGATGGATGTCACTTATTTCCCGAAAGAAGAGGAGGAGGGTGAGGAGGAGGAGGAAACGGGGGTTATTGAGCGAGTGCTGCAACGACTTCGAGGCGTAGCACCGCAACGTCCGGAAGCATTGAGGCTCCCCCACATCTCTGGGTTTCTCGGCCGTGGTTCACGCCGCGGTGGTTCTGTCGACATGTCACGCGCTTAGGAATTCACAAGATTCAACCATCGGCTCTCACTGATTTTCAAGGCGTTTAGCATGTGTTTGTTCCCCGCCTGTCGACATCGATAACTTGCTCTATCAACGCTCTTTAGGTAGTTATATTGCCAGTAAACGCACCCGACGTATCTCCGACGATTCAAATCCACTGTTCTGAATCAGAATTGCCTTCTTCATACCCAGGGTCCTGGTCCCAATCATCACGATACTGCGGATCACCTCGTCTAGGCCGCGGTAAGGTTGAAGCGGCCTCGAATCGTCCATTGATGAACTTGCATCCCTGAAGATGCTTGTAGTCCCATGCGGAATACTCGGTACTATTCTCTTTTCCCGCCCTCTTTGGGAATATGACCTTGCATTTCCAACAGAATTTGATTCCGCAGCCATCTTTTACGTACCGAGTTAGTCACACGAAGTTGTTCGGAGTCGATGTGCTTACTATATCTCGGATTACAGAACATGTGTACGCAACCTGCGACTTTATATATCCGCCTTCCGCAATCGTTCTTTGGGCACCTTTTACTTATTCTCCGTACTTCGTTCTCATTATCGGCTCGATGGGGCTTCAGCTGTTCGTGCTGGGCGCAGGTCTCGCCAGGGTGGCCTTCGTGTTTACAATCGAAGCAGTTCATTCGTGTGCATTTCTTACATCTCCATTCCTGTTGTGCACCTCTACTGTTTACGATCTGACCATTACCACATTCAAGGTAGTAGCACCACCGAAAGTTCGGCATCTTTGAGAGATTTGCTCGTGTAACGTTCTCGTCATATCTGCTCATTTATCAGCGCTTATAGTCCCTACCACGGGGATAGATCTAATCTTATCTCACTTACCGCCTGAAGATTTCAGGGGGTGCGAACTCGTGTACGTCACGACCGTCAAGCTTTTCCTCGCATTTCGCATCTGGGCACTTGATTGAGTGCCATCTGTTGCTTTGTACAGCGTCCTCGATATACCTGGCCAGACAATCTCGACAAGTAATCGCATCGTGAACACATTTACTAGTCGGAGCCCTGACCCATTCCTCCGGATTGTCGAGAGATAATTCGCAAAAGCAGGTATTACACTCGAAAAATCGATTCTTATGCACAATAGCAAGATATCTAATGAACGCGTTAACGGTCACGGAATACGGATTGGCGCTGCAAGACGCCGCACTTAACGATATGAACCTCTTCTACCTACTTCTCCACGATCTCTTTCTGCCCCAGCCTCTGCTTTATCGTATACTTAACCGCCATCATCAATCTTCTACACCCGTCCTTAAAGCATACCTGCTTTCTCTCCGCGATATTCTGCACAAGATCGATTTCGCAGGCTGGACACACTCCAATGCAGCTGCTCCCTTCGAGTACCCTAGGATCATGATTCGCAGAGCAGCGCGCCGCAACGAGCGCAAAGTCAGAACCCATCGTTCTGTTCGACACCTCGCTCTTTTTGCAGAATATGCACTTGTAGGAGGCGCTGCAGAGAATCGTGGTGTGGAAGAGGAGGTTTACCTCCCAGCAGACCTTCCATACTTCGAAGTCATCCGTGGCCATTATTCTAATGCAATTATAACGCTATCCACAACTTTAGTGTCGGTTCCGAAAGGAGTGCAAAGAAGGGTTCGACGTCCTGATGTGACTTTTATCAGACCGAGGTTTAGCCTTGCACGCCACAATGTTAATACGAGCAGGTGCCTCCGGTGAACCCTTGGCTAGTGCCTTAAAGTGATGGCTGTGCATTGAGCGGGGGGACCAACGACTGATAGACACGCGTTTTGCAAACTCCGCAGTCATTTCCTCGTGCCTTAAACGTTCGCTGCACTTCGCCTCAATCTACGGACTTTACTTCTCTTGCATTGCCTTTGGGCCCGCTCATGCAAGGCTGCGCCCTTTAGCTTCTACAATATGAGACATGGAGGGGACCCGATCAAGTAGCCTGTAGATATGGTCAATATCGGGCCACTAGTTCCAAGCTCTATTTTCTCCTCGACTTGACAGATAAGGTACGACCCTCTCATTGACTAAGGCCTGGTTTTGCGGACTTTTAGCTCAGATGTCACAGGCGAACAACATTAGTCCTGATCTTGCATTCGGAACCCTTTGAGGTGATTGTCTAGAATCACGTAATTTGTGCTAATACTCCGGTACACCGAAACATTAACGGTACTGCACAAAGCAATTGTCCAGTCTTCTAGCACATATAACTTAACTATGGATATTTAAATGACCCCAAGAGATTGCCGATTGCCCAACTAGTTCAGCAGTCCAGCTCTCCTTTACTTTTAGTAAGGCTTTGTACCCGCCAAAGAATTGCTCAGCCTGATCTAAAACTCTACCTATTAGCTCCCACAAAACATGGAATAGTCATGCTTTCTTACAATCGGCGGCTTAACCAACCACCTCCTCACGCCCTCACGTATCGACTGCGTTGGTTGGGGCCCTACAATAGTCGGCATAGGAACCGAGAATCAGAAACACCCCATGCGGAGGCGCTCACCTGCCTCGATAAGCCGCAACAGCTCGCTGCTGATTCGAGCTCTCGAATTTCTGCCTTGCGTCACAAGCTGGCAGCAGGTTGAGCGGAGCTCCCTTCCTACCTTTGCCTCCCTTCCCACCCATCACCTGCACCGCCCTCCCCCCATATGTAATCACTGCAGCTATGGTGCTCTATCTACCTAGCCTTGCCATCTCTCTCTTCTCAAGTCCCATTCCACAGCCATCCCTTGATTCTCCTCGTCTCAAACTCTGAACCCTCACCGCAAAAATGGATGAATACTTCGACAATATCATTGTGGCCAACCTCGACGGCAGCGAGTGCTACGATTTCTCCGGTATCTCGCGCGCCATGCGGCTGTCCAGCTTCAAGTCCGTCGTTGCGATGAAGCTACAGCGGCAGCATGGCCGCTACGTGAGCCCGACCGAGTTGGAGTTGACAGCGTTTGGGAATCCGATGACGGATGGAGGTATGCGTAGTGCGATAGGTATATATAGGGGTTCGAGCAGAGCTGACCGGGGACAGAGATGACATTGGCGGGGTATGGGATCGAGAATGTGCGTTCGGGTTCTTTTCGGCGTTTGAAGTTTCCAACTTGCCCAATGTGGCCGGGCATGCTAAAAGACTTGAGAAGTGATAAAGGTAGCACTGACTGTGAACCAGGGCATGACCATCACGCGCGTCGACGTCGTGCCCGAGGCCAATACCCCTCCCCGTCCTAACGCAGGCGGCCCGGGAGTACTAAGCCCGCTCCAGATGAACCCGCCGCCGTACGATGGTCAAGCTGCAGCTCCGCCGGGCGGTAAGCGCCTGTCCAACATCTTCTTCCAGGAGGACCACAGGACCTACACGCTGCGCGACGTGCCCGTGACCAGCACCGTGGAGGAGCTCTTCCAGCGGCTGAAGTCGGAGAAGGGGATTGACAAGGACAAGGCACAGATGTTCTTGATCTTTGGTGGGAAGCAGTTTGCTGAGGGGAGAGGTGAGTTTGAAGAGATATACAAGGAGTATTGGAGTGGGGGTAAGCTGACACAGTATTAGGGCTCACGTTGATTGATTATGACGTGCAGGAGGTGAGTCCTGAGTTATTTCTTTAGAATCGAGGCGCTGGGTAAGGCAGGGCTGATTTGGATACAGAATAGCACGATTATTATGGTGCAGAAGCAATACGGCGGTTTTTAGAGCTTCGAGAACTTTCTCCCATATTGAAATAAGTGTATTTAGACGCTTCCTGTTGTGGAAATCTAGCATTGCACGAATCGAGGTCGATATCCCTTCCCCTGGTAGCGCCCTACCGTCTAGTGGGTCCGTGCGCTAGCGAGGTGAACTTGATCGGATTGGTTCAATTGGCTTTGCCCTTATCGAACCGAAGGACGAATTTTACCAAGTGAAGAGATACATGCGATTCCCAGCGTTTGTAAATGACATCATACCATCTACAAGCGGAATTTCATTACTCCTAAAGTAACCAACACAAACCCTAATCTCCAACAAAGCAACCATTCCCCCTCAAATCCACTGCTCCAACTGCTCCATCTCAACCCTACTCAACTGACTGTGCAACCACCCGCTCTTCCCATTAACTTCTCCCCTCGCAACCCGATCCACCCCCTCCAGATATGAATTCATCTTATGCGCGAAAAAATTCGCAAACAGCAGCGTGCCCAGCTCCTGCGGTCTAAGCACCTCCGCCCGCAGCCCCTCCTCGGCCTCAAGATCCGCCGCATCGGCATTCGCGTCGCGCAGCACGATCAGAGTACCCAGCGCGTGGAGCGACAGCGGCGGAAGCTGTTGGCGCGGCTTTGAGGATCCCCTCTGGGCGAAGCCCAGGAAGCGATTTGTCGGTGCGGGAGCGCCTGCGGCGTCAGTCTTCTGGATGAGGCGCAGCAGCACACGGATGTATGCGTCGTCAGCGCGCGGAACCGGATCGCCCTCGTTGACGATGCTCCACAGCTCGCCTTTCCCGACCAGCCCCGGCGGGATGTTGCTGAAGACGGAGAGGATGTCTCGCGAGAAGATGGGCGGGGCGCCGAACGTGATGACGGAGAGACTGATGTGCGCGGCGTCGAGGAAACTGTACAGCGTGAAGGCGTTGGAGAAGAAGTGCGCGTAGAGCAGCGAGGCTACCGCGCCGCCGGCACTGTGTCCCGTGAAGATGACGTTAACGTTGCCCGGGTTGCTGCGGAGCGCGGATTCGAGGTGTGGGCGAATTTTGGGGGCGAGTTCGCGGGCTGAGGCGAGGAAGCCGCGGTGGACGAGGAGGGCACCGGTGTCGTTCTGCCCGGTGAGCATGTTGAGGGTTTCCATGTTCTTTGGTGCATGGGGTTAGCGGGTGGACGGAAGGATGAGAATGGAGGGGATATACGATGAAGTCTTTCACGTCTGCGGCGTGGTTGTTTGCATTTACCATCCAATCGACAATGCTCTTGCTCCCCCGGATAGACACCACAATCGTCGTGAGTCTTCCCTCATCAACGGAGACTCGCTCTGCAACGTAAAGTGCCGAAACCTTGGTCAAACTATCAAACGAGGAAGGCTCAAGCTTGAACGTCTGCCAGATAGAATGGCGGGGGATGTCAGGCTGGCTTTCCCCTGGGTACACGGCTTTGGCACATCTGGCGGCTATGTTGACGAGCTGAGCTGTTTCCTCCTTGCTGTGATGATCAGATGTTGTTTGAATAATTCCCAAGGCACTTACCAGTCCCATGTTTGATAGGCTCCATTTGCAAGAGCAGTGTTTGAGTATCGTTCGGCTCGCTCTTGTATCTTTGCTATTCGCTCATCGTTGCTGTATGAGAAAACTTCAGGGGGAAATGACTTAGTATGTAATCATTATATTTAAAAGAGCATCATACACCCTGAGTCTAGCGAAGTAGAATCCGCTATGATGTCTCGGCTGATAGCCGAAAGAGTGTTAAGAGCTCCAGTCGAATTGTGAGACGGGGCTGAGGAGCTTGAAGTAGAGGCTGCTGAAGACAAATGCATTGGTGTGGGCACTATGGATTGAGTGCTTCTTAGGGGTATCGTCGTTTGATCTTTAAGGATTAAAGACTAAAGCGAAGGCCGCGAGAGCATATTATTACCTACTCAACCAGCTCCGGGCTTAGCTGCACCCCGGTAGAAAAGGAAGTGGGGGAAAATGAAATATACTCACCAATATAATCACCGGCAGCAAGGCAGCCTTGTTTGGAGCTGCATTGGGTCAAGGTAGGCGAAAGGGCCGTCTGGAATCTCAGCCTGGTCCCCGCACACGGCTGCCTCCGTGTCTCACCCGGACTTTTCATATGCAATTGACCGGTATTTCCCATCATCTTAAATGGCAACCCCTTTCTGAAACTTCCGTGAGGATTCCACTGTGGCGGACGAAGACACCTTAGTTAAGTCACGTATGCGTTGCAGGATGTCACTTGCATCTTCTCTTCCAGCTGCACCATTTGCCCCGCGGATAGCTTGGGAACGAGTCAGCCGCGTCGGGTCACAGTATAACATACTGGCTGTCCAACTTGCGGAGCTTTACTGGACCGGCGTGAGACGGGACGTCGTTGATATCCTCAAGGCACTCCGAACCTGGAATAACGATGAGTGGGTTACAAATGTTTTTCCGCAATTGGAAGCGTTAGGGGAGGATGACGGTTCTTCTTGGACTGGCTTCGGAACGTTCGTGAATAGAGCCATCGGAAAGGACCAATCAGACGTGTGAGTTAGCACTTTCATCTTCCTGTGGCCTAGATAGTATATAGCCTGAGTTATCGCATGGAACCTAGGACTGATCCGACGAATTGAATTCAGGGATAAAGATATCAAAGATATCGGGCGAGCAGCAAGTAAGAAGCACCGCAATATTCCTATTTAGGATGAATCGTAACTCCTCCTAGCCCAGAACCAGTACAGAGGACTCGAAAAGCTGGCTTTAATACTCCTCCAAGGAGCCGGTAAGCACTCTGAATACGTGTTAAACGGCAAAATCGTTTGATGATCTTGCCTAGGATTTCTGGACATTGATAAGGTTGTCGAATATCGCCCGCCTGATGAGTTCGGCCTGTGGGTGAGACCAAGAGCAGCCCAATGTAAGTTCCAGGCTTCCATTGCCTGCCCAAGAATCTAACAGGTTAATTAGTGGAAAATGGCAGTTCAGAATCCGAAAGGCCGAACTTCAAACCACGTGCTTGCACTTCCTGCAACGCAACCATTCGAGGATCCCATTTCTCGTGCGTGGAAGGATGTGCCCCCCCAAATACAGCCACAGGCCATTCCCAAGGTGGAAACACATATTTCGTATGCGAGGACTGCGGTCGAAATGGAGCTCATCAAGTCAGCCATCTCCGCAAGCACCAAAAACACTGCATCCTTTCCGATGCGATATCACCTCGACAGGGTCAGAACCTGTGCCCCTGTCGAGATTATGATAGATCAGAAACCCCTTATCCATTCACTGAGACAGAAAAATTGAACCACGCATCGGACTGCACGTTGTTAAGCCTGGCACCAGAACACGTCAAGGCGCGATATGCAGACCTTGTGCAATGCAAGACCCTGGCAATGGAGAAGACACCAGAGAAGGATCGCAGCGAGACTCTGTTAGTTCTTTCCCGTACATCCCAAAGAAGCTCCCTACTCCGCCGCATTTCGCATTCCCGATCAAAAACTGAAGGGAGTCTTCCATCCAAGCGGGGGATCGCAAAGTCTATCCTACTACCAGCCATAAAATCAATATCGGAAAATATCCCTTTTGGAAATGTGCACATGGCGCTATGCTTTGGGCCATTGATGATTGAAAATGGTGTTCCTGAGTGAGTCGCCCGATGCACAACTACTCGCCCAAGTTAATGCTTTTTATTAGTTCAAAGAAGGGTGTTTTAATCACCCTCCGGAAGTCCCTACAACTCCTCGGAGATACCGAAGTTGCTAATCTAGAACCTGCTTTAGCTTTATCGAACGACAAATGCGTATATCGGTCGAACCGTCCACCTCTTGTTCGCCGCATCAAAGCATGCCTAAAGCAAATCGTCGGTGAAGTCTTCACGGGGCTGAGAAATAATGACCGAGAGCAAGAAGTCGTTCGGTTCCTCGCAGAAGAAGGCAGGAAATGCCGAATCAATCCCCGATGGACTCAAGCGCGGAATAGTAGAAACTTTCAACGGGGAGTCGAAAAGATATTTACCGCCCTGAAACAGATTCTTAGCCCCAAATTCACCATTCTGTCTAACGCCATCCTGGGCCGGCTCTTCGACAAATCATTGTCATTGGAATGGAATATTAGAAAGAATCACTGCCAAACGTTCTGTAACGCCCTAATTAGTCGAAACACTTTTGGGAAATTCATCGCAACAAGACCAAACTGTCAGGTCTGCGTACCTCATGATCCGCTATACCTCGTCAGTTTTGTATGTGGCAATTCAAACGGGAACTATCCACGAAAAGTCAACCCACGCACAAAAAGAACGGTGCCAAATGGGCTCACTGAGGAGTATCTGCTCCGATATAAGAAATTTGGCCATCTCAACGAATCCGACGTTTTCGACACGCTGACCGAATACTGGACAGATTGGGGTGCATTCCAGGGTCCTATCTTTGCTCATCAAGACCTCTTCCCATGGGATTGCACCGAGGCCTTAGGCGGGGGAGCGGTAGGTGGCTCTGGTTCGCCGAAATGCAATAACTGCTCAGTGCTCCAACATGTCTGGGCGTTTCCATTCGACTCGTGGTCATTGACGAAGCTCCATTTGCTTCGGGAACGCGCACTCTATCCGGCGAGCCTTGAAGGATCCCAGACCCTTTCGGATGAGGAATGGTTCAGTAATCGAGTCCGAACCCTTCTTGCCTTGCATTCATTGAACACTGTTGCGGTGGCAATGGCAAAGACAAAGCGTTTCCGCGCTCTATGCAGATGGATTCCGGGTGTTATTCAACGCCCTATGCAAACCAACCAAACGCGTCTTCAGCGGAGAGATCAGAGACCAAAATCCGAGTATGACTACTTTAACCAACTACAAAAGGGAGATCCCGCCTCGGGCAAGAAGGATTCACACCTAGCCGAGAGGCAGTCAAAGCTAGCTGAAATGTATTCCAATGGCCGGTCGCGACTCGGGGGAATATATCGTGGACAACCCCAAAGTCATCTCTTCGAGCAAAGCAAGCTCCACGACTGTACGCTTGCACCCTGGGCAGACTTGGTCCGCAGTAATCAAATCGAAGCGTATATCAGATTACGTGATTATCGTGCGGACGTGCTCACGAAAGTCCCAGAGCTCAAATCAAACTCCATGCCTCAACGGAGCGGTCGAACCAATTCTCGAGCTCCCCAAGGTAATCCTAATAGTTCGCGAGCTAACGATTATGAAAATTCATATTACGATCCCGCGTACCTTGATTCTTGGTTAGATATCGACAACTCTCTACCAGTTGACACTTCTCAGATGTTCGACGCCTGGCCAAGCTCAGATAGTGACAGTGACTATGATTATGATATGGACATTGCAGATAATGCTGAGGATTCATATGATGGCTTGGACCAATTCGGAGATCACTTGGAGGGTGACTTTGCAACAATGACAGCAGACGGCCATGACTGTGAGCGCGAGAGCTCGTCTAATCAGCACACATCGAACCTAAGCAGTATGAATCCCTTTCATCTTCATCTGGATTCTGCTTACAACGTAACAGGTAATGAAGCAGCTGCAGTGGCTTTGGCGCTTAGCCAACCATATGATATGGACTCCTATGCAGACGATGGTGGTTATAGTGGTGGATACGGAGATAGTGGAGGCGGATATGGAGGAAGCAGTGGAGGCGGATATAGTGGAGGGGATAGTGGAGGCGGATATAGCGGTGGCGATAGTGGAGGTGGGTATAGCGGTGGCGATAGTGGAGGTGGGTATAGTGGTGGTGATAGTGGTGGTGATAGTGGAGGTGGATATGGTGGTGATGGCGGAGGCGATGGCGGAGGTGGTGGAGATTAGTTTAGCAAGTGTGAGTAGATGTTTCGCATTCTGCAGCTATGTCAGACCGATATGGGAATCCTCCCTAACGCATCACGAAAAGCCAGCGCTAGGATATCGGAGATGACAAATTCGGCCAATTGGGAAAAGTATGTAGATTACCAGTACCGTCCTGCTCGCACTGCGCATAGGGGTATACGACCCGTCCTCCTGTTCGGGGACTTCTCGACGTCTTGTTAATCTATGCGTTCTATGCATGAGTGCATAGAAACCGTAGGCCCTTTACCGAACTGGGCATAACAGGTGAGCAAGAATGGCGGTGACTATCTTCCTGCTGGACGGAATGACCAAATCAGGAACATGAGCCCGGTTCAGCAAAGCATCTAAGGATTCTATGCCGGAATACATAAGATCTTATAAAATTTAGGAGCTGTTCGGTTGCAACTTCATATTCTCAAATATGATTATGAGGCGATCGTTCGGTTAAACTCCTTTGAATCAGAACTTAGCCACAGAATTTTCAATGTTCCCTTTACCGCCCAAAAAAACACGCTAAAAGGTTAGCAACTTTACTACATCTAGCCCCAAATGGAGCTCTTGGCGTCATTTTAATGTATTTAGCGGCGCTTAATCTGGTAGTTGTAATTTATAACGTGTCCCGCCTTCACGTCGCCACATCGGCCAAAAAGACAGCAGTACTCGCGAATCTATCGCGGCTGTGGCGGGATCCAATATATGTACTCTTACACACCCCCGGCCGCATTCGCGTCACATTATCCCATGCGCCTTCTGAGTCCAGTAGGAAACGTGGCACGTGCGCGAACATCAAAATATCAACAGACATCTCTACTCGAGATACCTCTCTGCCTACGTGAGCCTTACTAGCAGGAACACCTTGATTGAATCAAGGGACCGTAGGCTTCAATATAGATCAACTTGGAGCTTTGTTACTATAATTTAATGTTGTAATTAATTGATTAAATCTACGGCTTTATTTTACCAAAACTGCGTTAATCTAGAGCATCTGGTTGGCTCGCTTACTACTGGACTTTTATCGACGGCGCATGGGGTAGAGCCTCCGCCCATACCCATAAAGCCTAACGTAAGTTAGGGGGTTATGACGGTGTAGGTAGTTCCGACGGATTTTCCTACCGCCTGCCTAATTAGGCTAACCGCCTTCCTAATTAGATATATCCGCACCTTTTGAACACACTCGTTTTCATTACTTCCTCAACAATTACCTCCACCAACCTTACCAATTATGCCTCGTTGGCCTCAAGCTCCTGATGCAGAAGAGAAGATATAGCTAGCTATTAAGGCCTACAATCTCGGTTATTATAAAAGCAAAGAAGGCTGCGTAAAGGCATATATGTTGGAAAACAAGCCCGCAACGATATCACGTGATGAGACTTGTGGGAGAAATCTCTTGGCAGGAATCTGACCAATCAGAGAACTTTGACTGTCGGTCGAAGTTCCTTGAAATCTCTTCAACCACCTATATAGAAAATAAGCAATGCACAGAGTTTTAGCCCCAATAACCTTATTTTAATAGGTTATAAGCCTAGATTTACGCCTAACAAGCTAAACCTAATTGCTTTATTGTTTATAATAATTGCTATAAATAGCCACTTTTGGAGCTCTTGCTGCACCCGGCCCAAAAAGACCAAACCAACCAAAAGAACCCTGAAAAACACCCTGATAATCCCCTGAGATGCATATATCACAGGGGAGGCACAGGTGGAACGATAGTGGTATATAGTCGCGCGCGACCGCCAGACCCATACCCAACAATAGCCCCCTATAATAACAATAAGGACGGGCGAATACCACACTAGAAAGAGGAAATACCCTAATTAAAAAGGTATATGATAAAATATAAAGCCTATTAGACGCATCTAGTATCTAAAACTGTAGGGGAGTATCTGTTAGCTATTATAAACTAATATAGCTAGCAGAATAGCTCTAGTCTAGTAAACCTTAGGCGCCCCTCTAGTAAACCCTTAATTAAATCCTCTAACGGCTAAATAAAATTAAAGATAAATAAAACCCCCCCTATAGGCAAACCGCACCTAGGCCGCTATAGCTGCGCTCCTATAGCACAGGGAACCTACCCCCTTAAAGATAATAACTGGGTATATAATTACAATATAACCAAATACAGAAAAGGCAGAGGAACTTAGGGGACAATTAGAAATAGAAGTTCTTATAAAGATTTATAAGAAGGTCTATAACGCCGTTACAGTCTAATACCTTAGGAGTGGAGACATTAGAGTTACCCTAAAGGACTAATAGGTAAAGGAACGGGCCATAAGGGTAGGGGATAGGCTAGAAGAGCGTATTAGCATAAAAGTGCTTTATAAAGATTACCTAGTTAAAGTCCTATCAGTTCCCATAAGCCTTAGGGTAGAAAGGGGACGCTAGGCGGACAATATAGCAACTATATAGAAAATAGTAAAATAAATGGAACGCCTTATATTAGGACTTATAATTACCCGGATCTAATAGCTTTAATAGGAAAATACAAACCAAGTATATAATAAGAATAATAAGAGGATATAAGGGGCGCTAGAGACTTACTAGGGAGACAATAAATAAACGCATAGCTCCCTTATTGTCAGCGTATATATACTAGGAATACAAAAACTCCTTATCTAAAAAGGAATAATTATAAATAGCCTTATATATAACATAAGGCTCTACAACTACAGACTACGCCTGGAATAATGTTATTACTATATATAATAGGGACACACCTAATCCATATACGCAGCATAGGTATGCTGCGGCCACTATATAAGCCCCTATAATACAAGACAATATATAAATTAAGACCAAATAAAATACATAAACTGTTACTGAAGCATATATAAGGCGTAGGAGAGAGAAAACTGCATTAAATATAGAAGATAGAAGAAAAGGGCTTAATAGCTATAGGAACAACTGCACGCTAGGTTATATAAATAGAAATAATAGGCGATAAGCTAGGGGGACGCAGGTGTCTTTCTAGCGTTTCCTACCTTTAACACTAGGGGGCTAAGCCAGCCATCCTAAGCCTTAATGGGCTAAAAGCGATACTATATAACATCACCAGACCAAATAGGGATATAAGGGACATATAGGACACAAGGGAGAGAACGCCCAGTAGAAAGACCCCTATAGACAGCTACAGCAAGTTTAAGGCCGGGACAATTAAGAATTAGATTTAACGTAGTAAACATAACATATACAGCTGGCTTATAAGGGGCATATAGCTAACTAATAAAAACGGGGGAAGAACCAAAGGCAATAATAGACTTAGATTTAGAAAGGCTAGTAGGAACATAAAACACAGAAATAGAAAGCTCTATATAAAATAAGTAGTGGCCAGGAAGCAAATATAGAAAATAGAAGTTCTAAACATTTTAAAGAAAGTGGAAACGGAAGAAGTAAAAAGTAAAGGAAAGGCAAAGGACCCCCACCAGGGGTCCACTACTTAACCATTATATAGTATAACTACGGCAATACAAACCACTGTCTAGTAAGGCCCCTACTAAACAGCCTAGACCTAGAGAAACACTATATTCTTATTATATAAGAGCCATATTATAATACCTATATATAATTAATATACTGCTCCTAAGGATTTTAGCTCCTATATAAACCAAAAGCAGCTATACGTGTATACTTTATAATTAGTAAAAATATCAGCCTTGTCTTATAGTTATGGCAGGTAGTTAACCTAGATATTATAGTTATAACTATTTAAATATATAGGGGACTAGTACAAATTATTAATATCTATAACCCTAGGGTTAAAGGGGTAGTATAGACAGAATATTATATCTATAATAAGCTTGCTAGAAACTAAATATATAAAGTCTATCCTACTAGGAGACATAAACCTCTACTACCTATAGTAGGGGGGCATCTATGTTGCTGCCAATTAATAGGTAGAGTGCCTACTAAGAGCTATAGATAATGGGGGCCTTAAGCTAGCTACCCCCCTAGGTACAATTATATAGCAATAGGGCACCGCCAAAAGTATAATTAACTTCACGATTATAGACAAAAACCTATACTAGAGACTTAAAAGGTGCTCCCCTAAAGAAGAATAGGCATTTACCTTAGACCATATCCCTATCCAGATATAACTAGATCTGGACATTAAGGCATAACCAAATGGCAAAAGATACGTAATAAGAAAGCTTAATATAGATAGCTTCCTTAATATAATTAAATAATAACTTTAAGACCTAGAAGAAATCTACCTAATACTAAACAAGTAAGGCTTATTAGCTACCCCTAAGGAAATTAATTAAAGACTAGAAAGGATCTAGGCAGTAATTATTATTATTATTTATTGCTTAACGTCCGATTTGGATCCCTGTTAGGCCCACGCGGACTACTCCTTATATACATATAGGGAGAAAACTCTATTTAAGAAAACCCTGTAATCCGTCTCTTCGCCTTTTAGGGCTCGCTTGAAAGTCGCCTATAAGTCACTAGTAGTGCTCTACTACCTTACTTTTTGACCTCCTTAGGAACCACTGCTGCCGTAACAAACCTATAGACGCGCTAGTATTACACACTGTACTCTACTCCTGTAGAGTTATTAGGGGGCGCCTATTACTCACCCCTTTACCTTCTATTGCTATTTTCTTTGTAACCCGGAACTGGTCTAGCATATTTTAGCTAATAAACTACTAAGTAGCTGCCTTAAGGCCTTTCTGTGTTAAGAGTAGTGTATTATAGTTTTCTATGCTAGCTGCTAAGAGCATTACTTCTTGGCTGGTGTATAAGGGGCATAATAGTATTATATGTTTTAGTGTCTATTTTAGCCAGCTATATTTATACCTTAGGCTACCTACTAGGACACCTACCTAGTAAAGCCAATCTTTTAGTCCTATTATTTCTGTCCTTAAGAGTGTTGCTATTATATTTTCCGCCTTTATTAGGCCCTCTTAGAGCCCTTAGATATTTACCCCCTATAGCATTACCTATACTATGGCTTAGGTTCCCCTTGCCTAAGTCTACCTCTATATCTTTAACTCCTATTTATCTCTCCAGCGTCAGTCCAACCAGTATTGTGTTGCGGTAGATGGTTTTCTAGTACTCTTTTATACTTTACTTTAGCTCCTTTCTCTCCCTTACTGTTATCTTTACTAGCCTTTTACGCGTCTCCCTTTCTCCTCTATACAGGCCTGGGCCCTAGCGCTATACTATTCTTCTTCTACTTTCTCCACCTGTTTTCCTAATATATCTTCCTTATTTTAGGGTTATTGGTTCCTTCTCCTATAGGGCACCCTAGGGTCCCTCTATAGTTTATTTAGGCATGTCTTAATATACTTTATAATATTAGAGTTGCGTTCCTTTTGCACCCTTTATATTGCATCAGCTTTAATATATAGTTATAGAAGGGGAATATTGGCTTCCTTCTTAAGTAGTACTATGGCCGTTCGCTTATACCCGCCTGTTATACTCCTAAGGTAGGCTGTTTAGACCTTTTGGAGTAGTTTAAGGAGTGATTTAGGGGGGACTTTCTCGGTTTCTCTAGTGGCCCAAATGCTAGATTTATACGTTATGGTTAGCTAGACAACTGCTATATATAGTAGGCGTGACCTTTAGAAGCATGGACCCTATATAGAATTAACAATCCTAGATATGGCGATATACTATACTTAGCCCTTACAGGCCGCTTGTGCTGTATATACGCTCTACTGGAGCTTGCTGTCTACTTACACTCCTAATACCCTTAGGCCTTAAACCGGTTAACCCCCAAAGCCTTAGATATAGATTATATGCTAAAGATCTACAGATTGGTTACGTTTTCTTATAAAATAGATTAGCTAGTATTTCTCTAGTAAGAATTAGACTCTATATCATCTTGCCTATTCTATATAGGTGTTATAGGCTTTCTCTAGTGTCCTATAGTTCTCTACGGCTGTTGGCCTATATATAATTAGGTTTGTGTTATTAACAAAGCCTATCCCCTAGGTTGCCCCTTCCTTAAAGGTGTTAAGCAGGTTGCTTATAAAGAAGAGAAAGAGTATAGGCGATAGAGGTAATCCTTATAGTATTTCTATTATAACTATAATAGGGGGGCTCTGGTATCCGCTAAAGACCAATAATATTTCTTTCTGGCCTATAAATCCTTAAATAAATTAAATAATCTATTCTAGGAAGCCCTTTGCCCTAAGGATGTATAGGAGACGCTTATAGGGTATATTATTATAGGCGCTGCTAATATCTAGGCTAAGTATTAATACTATAAAGTCCTTTCGCATAGCCTATGCAGTTTTAATGGTAGTAGCGAGTAGTGTAAGTGCTAATAGCGTTAAGCGATTCTTTCTTGCCCCTATTTGGCTTTATGGTAGTAGGGCGTGTTCCTCTACTATATCTGCTATGCGGTCCGCTATAACCTTTTCTAAGATCTTGCTTAGGGTGTTTTCTAAGGCAATAGGGCGGTAGCTTCCTGGGATTAAGTAGTCTGCTTTGCCTTCTTTTTATAAGATAACTGTTGTTATAGATCTTCCAAGTCTCTAGGCAGTAATTAAAAGTGGGCTAAAAGAGTACTGCCTAGTTTTAAAACCGGGCCCCTACACATAACACGCATAGTCCGTATAGTGCGCGGCCCTTATAGCCGGCCAATAATAAGCAAGGAGGAAATATATAAGCAGCCACAATTCTAAGGATAAGAGATAATATAAAGACATAAGAAACCAGCTAAAGAATACCCTAAGAAAAGAAGCAAGGAATAACTAGAGATGGTTTATAAACAAACACACTACTAACCTAAGTCTCCCCTATAATAAGGGCCTTTGGACTATAGCAAAATAGGTAAAGAAAAAGGCGGGACGCCTAATAAAAGATCTATACCTACTACCCCTACAAAGAGCAGGCAAACTATAGGCTATAAGCAATAATAACAAGAAGGTAAAGATCCTTATAAAAAGATTTTTCCCTTAACCGGCTTTAGTAGACCTTAGTAATATTACTAGTAAAATACTAGTAACTTGCCTAAGGGTTAACAGCGATATAATAACTAAAGAAATGGCTAGAACTATCAGCCGCCTCTTAAATAATATAGTACTAGAACTAGATAGGATCCTAAACAAAGCCTTAAAGACCTATAGACCACTTATAGCACCTTAGCTTGCAGATATAGCCAGAGTATGCTTTATAATAGGCTACTACCTATAACTTAGAAGATCTATAACGATAGTTATCTTATAAAAAGAAGGTAAAGTAGACTACTTAATCCCAGAAAGCTACCGCCCTATTGCCTTAAAAAATACCCTAAGTAAGATCTTAGAAAAGGTTATAGCGGACCATATAGTAGATATAGTAGAGGAATACGCCCTACTACCACAAAGCTAAATAGGGGTAAAAAAGAATTGCTTAACGCTATTAGCACTTACACTATTTGCTACTACTATTAAAACTATATAGGCTATGCGAAAGGACTTTATAATATTAATACTTAGCCTAAATATTAGTGGCGCCTATAATAATATACCCTATAAGCGTCTCCTATATATCCTTAGGGCAAAGGGCTTCCCAGAATAGATTATTTAATTTATTTAAGAATTTATAGGCTAGAAAGAAATATTACTAGTCTTTAGTAGATACTAGAGCCCCCCTATTATAGTTATAATAGGAATACTATAAAAATCACCTCTATTACCTATACTCTTTCTCTTCTTTATAAGCAACCTGCTTAACACCTTTAAAGAAGGGGCGACCTAGGGAATAGGCTTCGTTAATAATATAAACCTAATTATATATAGGCTAATAGCTGTAGAGAACTGCAGGACACTAAAGAAAGCCTATAATACCTATATAGAATAGGTAAGATAATATAGAGTCTAATTCTTACTAGAGAAATACCAGCTAATCTATTTTATAAGAAAATATAACTAATCTATAGATCTTTAGCATATAATCTATATCTAAGGCTTTAGGGGTTAACCGGTTTAAGGCCTAAGGGTATTAGGAGTGTAGGTAGACAGTAAGCTCTGGTAAAGCATATATATAACGCAAGCGGCCTATAAGGGCTAAGTATAGTATATCGCCATATCCAGGATCGTTAATTCTATATAGGGTCTATACTTCTAGAGGTTACGCCTACTATATATAGCAGTTATCCAGCTAACCATAACATATAAATCTAGTATTTGGGCCACTAGAGAAACTAAAAAAGGCCCCCTTAAATCACTCCTTAAACTACTCTAAAAGGTCCAAATAGCCTGCCTTAAGAGTATAACAGGTGGGTATAAGCAAACGGCTATAGTACTACTTAAGAAGGAAGCTAATATTCCCCCCCTATAACTATATATTAAAGCCGATGCAATATAAAGGGTATAAAAGAAACGTAACTTTAACGTTATAAAGTATATTAAGATATGCTTAAATAAACTATAGAGGGACCTTAGGGTGCCCTATAGGAGAAGGAACTAATAACCCTAAAGTAGGGAAGATATATTAGGAAAACAGGTAGAGAAAGTAGAAGAAGAATAGTACGGCGCTAGGGCCTAGGCCTATATAGAGAAGAAAGGGAGACGCGTAAAAGGCTAGCAAAGATAATAGTAAGGGAGAGAAAGGAGCCAAAGTAGAGTATAAAAGAGTACTAGAAAACTATCTACCGTAATATAATACTGGTTAGACTGACGCTAGAGAGATAAATAGGAGTTAAAGGTATAGAGGTAGACTTAGGCAAGGGGAACCTAAGCCATAGTATAGGTAATACTATAGGGGGTAAATACCTAAGGGCTCTAAAAGGGCCTAATAAAGGCAGAAAATACAATAGCAACACTCTTAAGGACAGGAATAATAGAACTAAAAGATTGGCTTTACTAGGTGGGTATCCTAATAGGTAGCCTAAGGTGTAAATATAGCTGGCTAAGACAGACACTAAAACATATAATACTATTATGCCCCTTATACACCGGCCAAGAAGCAATGCTCTTAATAGCTAGCATAGAAAACTATAATACACTACTCTTAACATAGAAAGGCCTTAAGGCGGCTACCTGGTGGCTTATTAGCTAAAATATACTAGACCAGTTCTAGGTTGCAAAGGAAATAGTAATAGAAGGTAAAGGGGCGAGTAATAGGCGCCCCCTAATAACTCTACAGGAGTAGAGTATAGTGTGTAATACTAGCGCGTCCATAGGTTTGTTACGGCAGCAGTAGTTCCTAAGGAGGTCAAAAAGTAAGGTAGTAGAGCACCACTGGTAACTTATAGGCAACTTGTAAGCGAGCCCCAAAAGGCGGGGAGACGGATTATGGGGTTTTCTTAAATAGAGTTTTCTCCCTATATGTATATAAGGAGTAGTCCGCGTGGGCCCAACAGGGATCCGAATCGGATGTTAAGCAATGAATAATAATATAATAATTGCTATCGCAATATCACCGTATAGGCGTTAAAAAGTTGTTAAACGTTTAACTAACTTACAACGCTAAAAACCTATAACGAGCGGCTATGTAGCTGCCAACGATGGACTCTACGCTAAATATAACAAGAGGATCCTACTAAGGACGAGCCTAATACAGCCCATAATAAACGGCAGTACTAGAGGCTTAGGAAGATACCTCGCATTTAGTGGACAACCTTACTATCGTTATTATAGAACGATAGAGTTTTAAGAATAAAGCCTTATAATAACTATATTAGTAGCGGATTAGAAGAAGCTTATTAGAACTACCTATACTAGCTAAGGAATATATTAAGTTAAAACCCACACTATATATACACTCCTTATAAAGGAAATAAATCTAATAATGTTGTTATAATAAGGCCTATAAACTGCCTACTATAAACCACTTATAAGCCTTGTTAATACAAGTAATAAATATACCGCCTAAGCCTCTATCTAAAAGCTTGTTAGACAGGAAGACTAGCTAATATTTAGTATTAATATATAAAACCACCTCCAATCTAAAAACATTAAGTAGGTTCTTAATAACCTACTATAGCTTCTTCCTATAATTAAGTCAATTAAAGAGAAATAGGTAGACTTAAGCTTTACTATTAAATAGCTAAAAATTAAGCCAGCTAACTTAGTAAAAGAATAGGAGAAATATAAGGAACAGCTAGCCTATGTAGCTAGTTTTATTAACTAAAACGTTAGCAATATCTATAAGCCATTTATATTAAACGCTAGATAGGCGCTTAAGAAATAAAAGTCTCTAAAAGAACGCTTTAATGATCTTAATCTGGCAGCTATTACTAATATTATAGCCACCTTTTTTACTAAACGCGTTTAAGATTTTAAGAATATAAAGGAGTTTGTTTCCTATATTATATTAAACCTTAATCGCCTTATTGAAATAGACTAACCTATTAACTATAAAATCCTTGCCTAAGCGGCCCTTCTGCACAGAGTTAGCTCCACTAACTATGCTTAGTTTAAAATAACTTAATAAACAAATTAGATGTAGAAAAATACCAACCTATAAGCCTTAGGTAAGGAACTTATCATTTTTAATAGCGAGCTTAATTAAGAAGCTTCTACTATACTAGTAGCATATTTAAATAACAGAACGTCTATAAAGAGAAAGATTGCACCAGTAGAAATATATAAGTACCCTAACTACGTAAAATATAACAGAACTATATATTCTAAAGAAGACTGCTCGGAGAGAAACCCAGAAAATATATTATAGAGAATTAGTAATAAAATCCATATAAGGAAGAAGTAGAGGACTAGGCCACCTATTTAGCTTAATAAATACTTTAATTAAGTTAAAAATAAAGTAAATCTATAATGTAAGCTTATAGCAGCAGTGGTATAAGCCTAACTAAGCAGGTATGACTTTATTTATAATACCGCCGCTACCGTCCACTATAAGAATTATAAACCTTTCTTTAACTACATCAATAACGATACCTTATTAGATACAGTTGGTCCCTATAAAGCTTAATTAGTAGGTAAAGAATCTATCTCTATATAAAACGCGCTCCCTAATAAAGGTTATGGAAGTACGCTTACACTATATAGTGTTCTTTATATATTATATTTACTAGTAAACCTACTATCTAAAAGCCAACTTAAGGAAATAGGCATCTTCTTTAACAACGAAACTCATAAACTTAAATATAATAATAAGGTGATAGGATACATACCTAAAGTTTAATAACTCTACCTAATTCGGTAGTATAACTACTTATTGGAATTAATCCTCTAAACAATTAAAAACAATAAAAGTCTACCTATTTGGCATTACTAATTTAACTACCTTAACTATAGTAACCTTAAACGCCACCTAAGTAAACTTAGTATTAAGTTTAACAATATTAGTAATAAATACTATAAGCCCTGCGCTTAATCTAAAGCTAAAAAGAGGTATAATAGAACACCTCAGGAACAAGCTATATAACTATTTTAATTTATCTATATAGATTTAGTGGGACCTATTACCCCTATTAGCTTTAAAGGCGAAAGATACTATATATCTTTTACTAACAACTATATAAGGTTTACTATAGTCTATACCATCTATTCAAAGGATAAGTAGCTTAGTACTTTATAGAGGTACTATAATTGGATCCACATTAAATTTAACCTTAAAATTACTAGAATTTATACTAACTATAGAGCAAAGCTCTATAGCAAGAAAGCAACCACCTAAATGGATAATCTAGGTATAGAATTTAAACCTACCGCCTTATACGCTTAGGAAGAGAATGGAGTAGTAGAGCGCTCGCAGTGAACCTCCACTAAGATTACCTGCTTAATAATTCTCGCTAGCAATATACTAGACTTTCTATGGCCCGATATACTCCTTATAGCTATATATATTAAAAACAGACGCCCTATAAGAGCTCTTCTTAATAGCATATTACTTTATAAAAAGCTTAAGGGTAAACCTCCCTTAGTATACCACCTAAGGGCTCTAGGATTTACTGTTTACTCCCTTATAGCCAAAAAAGATTACGTAAAATTAGCTAGGTTCGCTCTATAAGTAAAAAAGGGTATTCTAATTGGCTATAACAGCAAGATAATCTATTACGTTTAGCTACTAGATAAACAAAAAATTAAGTGGCTTAAAGACATCGAAATCTATAAAGGTAATATTAGTTTAAAGACTACTATTATATTTACGGGAGAGTTTGTTAGCTCGTTTAATAAGCAAGGGAGGGAAGACACTACTACTCCTTAGCCAAAGCCTCTATTAAGAAAAAGATAATAAAGAATTAATTAGAAGGAAGGTCGCGATAGCTTGCCCTATAGGCTTAAGTCTCTACCCAAAAACCTTACTACGACTACTACTTAATTAGGCCGCTAAATGTTAAGAATTAACCTACTAAGCGACCCTACTGCCTTCCTTATAAGCCTTATAGGCATAGACTAAAGCCTTAACTAATGGGCTGACAATATTAATAAGCTACTAAGCAACTGGGATAATAAGGTAGGCAATAAACTAATAGCCCTTCTATTTATCTTTCCTCTACAATCTATACTTTAAAACCCTTACTTAAACAATTAGGACGTGGTTAATCCTATGGCTCTACTAGCTGGCTATATTTAATATACTAGCTTACCTAATCTTAAAACGTATATATCTACTACCTTAATTAACAAAGATGAGCCTTATATATATAACTAAGCAATTAACGGCCCAAATAGTAGTAGTAATTCTTTAATTAACGTCTGATACGGATCCTACTGGCCCACGCAGACTACTCCGTCACAGGGGGAAAAACTTATATATTTACAGGAAGAAAACCCCTGCAGTTAGGTTGGGGGAGGAAAACCCCTATAAGCCACCTCAGTTGGATAAAAAACCCCGAATTGCCATATTTGCACGTAGCAGCGGCCCTGTGGGCCTACAGCACGTCCTCCTCCTTAGATGTTTTGAACTCCTTGGGAACCACTACTTCTCTCTCCAGCTTATCTAAAGCTAGGGTTCACTACGTCCCAGCTAGGCCTTGCCAATCAATCGCCGTGTACTTATTGCTTCTCCCATATCTTAACCGTCCCCTATATACTATCTCTTATTAACCATTGCCATATACGCCTTGCCTCCCCCCCCCTAGAGCCATTGAAGGCGTAAGGGGGATTCATCCGTTCTAGCCACTGTAATACTAATAGCGGGATATATTGTGTTGCTTTGGGTATCTTTTATGCCTAGGCCCTTTCTAAGGGTCACCACTCCGTTAAAAGGAGACGAGGAAAACCGTGGGTCGCAATCCAGCTAGGTATTCGGTAGTTAACGGCGAGTAACCGCATGCTCCGCGGGCGATCGCCCTGGGGGTTAGGAGGGGCCGTATATTTACTCATTCATTTATTCGTTTATTCGCGTTCGTTCATTTATTAATATAAGGTCGTCAATGCTTTTAATTGGGGGTTAGGGGACGTTGGATTCCATCTTGTATCCGCAAGGATTACACAGGGTTAAATAGGAGCGTAGCAGTCGTCTACTATGAAGGGGGTTACCGTCAGTAGTGGTTTTCGAGATCTCACCATCCCATGTGAAAACTTTTCACTACCCCCCACGACATTTCGACTGCCACCACCACAACCTACCCACAGCTGTGCGACGTCTCTGCGTTGGCTCTGCTGAGTCCAAAGACCAGCAGGTTCGTAGGCCTCACCACGTACAGGTGCAGAGTCCGATTTCAAGGACCGGCCCAAATAGTAAAGAATGGATAAAAGCAATAATAGAGGAGGTAGGGTCTCTAATTAAGAACTAGATATAGGAACTTATTAACCTTACCTCCCTTAAGCCTCCTTATAAACCTCTTACTAGTAAATAGGTGTTTAAAGTTAAAAAAGGGAAAGGATGGCGAGGTCCTCCGCTATAAGGCTAGATAGATTATTAAGGGATATCTATAGTAGTATACTCTTATAGCAAGCCTACCTTATTAAAGCTCTTAAACGTTTTAAATTGCAAAAAGCTAATACCTTACCAGTACCTATAAAGCACCTACTTAAGCTTATAGCTAATTAAGAAACCACTAGCAAGGACAACATTAAAAAATACCAGAGTATAGTTAGTTTAGTTATATTTCCTATAATAGAAATAAGGCTAGATATTACCTTTACGGTATTAACAGTAAGCTGTTTCGCCTATAATCCTACCTCTACCCATATAACGGCTATAAGACTTATCCTTTAATACCTGGCCGGCTTACTTAATAGAGGAATTACCTATAGAGGCAATAAGAGCCTAGACCTTACACTAATTAGCTTTAGTAATGCTAACTAGGGATAAGATAAAACTACAAGACGCTCTATATCTAGCTTTATATTTATATTAAATAAAGGACCAATTTTATAGAAATTAAAGCTATAAGCTACTATTTTACTATTAATATATTAATTAGAGTATATGGCTTTAACGGCTGCAGTAAAAGAGGCTATATAGCTTTAACTTTTACTTACTAAACTAGGCATACCAGACTAGAGTAAATAGTTCGCTAATATTACAGACGCTTTAAGTATAATGTTACGACTACTTAGAGAGGAGTTGGAAGAAGCTAGTTGGTTAATGTAAGCATAGTCTAGGATGGAACCCGTGGAACTATATAACAAGGAATGGTAAGTAAGTCACATAATGTTATATGCAGTATACGCAGTATACGCAGTATACGTTACGTACATTACATACATTACATACTTTGCGTATAAGGGGAGTTTCTTATGAGTATGGATATGTATTTAAAGGACCATAGTCCCTACCTAGATAGTTCCTTTCCTTATAGTAAATCTCAGAATATAATTAGAGTTAATCTATTAGGTAACCACTCCACCAGTTATTATTTATACTTATTATATTGTTAACTTTCTATTTACTTATATAACCTAGCCCAATAATAAGTCTACCGTGGTATTTCCTACAAGGCTTTGTTATATATTTACTCTCTAGTTATAGTATTAATAAAGTTAAATGATATGCCACTAAAAGCACTAGTTATAATATTATCTATGGCAGCTATAACCTTAGGGTCTAGAGGAGACACTAGTATAAGGGACACGGATTTATAGCTAGTTACGGTAGGTTAGTTACAGGAAATAGTTAATTAGTTAATAGATAATAACCAACTACTTAAAGAAAGAATTAATGGAATTAGAGCAGCTAAGGTTAAGTTACCCTTAATTAAATGGTTCTTAGGGGAGAAGTTAAAGCTTAAAGGGTTCCTTATGTAAATATACTTTAAAGTTATATAAGAAGGAGCGAAGCTGGTAACGCTAGTAGACTAAGTGGCGTATATAGGGTTGTTCTTAACCAGAAGAGCACTTAAGTGGTTTAAATCTTACCTTACTAAAATCTAGATAAACGGAATAATAATTACTAACTAAGAAGTATAGTTTATGTTTACTAGTTAGAATAGGTTTATAGAAAGACTAATATAGATATTTAGAGACCTAAAAGCAATAACTATAGTAGAAAGAAAACTTTAGAACCTAGTATAACGTTCTTTAGTAATTAAGTATATAACACAGTTTTAGATATTTATAATATAGGTTAAGTAGAATAATAAAGCGCTTATGGCATAGTATAAATAGGGACTTAAGGCTAAAGTCTAGGACGTAATTATCCTAATAGAAGATGCGGAAACTCTATAAGAGTTAATAGATTAGTTAATAAAGATTAATAATAGGATCTATTAGAGGAAATAAGCTAAGAAAAGGTAAGATAGAGTTCTATAATTATATAAGGCGTAGAGCATGCATTAATAGATATAGAGTTAAAAACTATAGAATAGTGGGCCAGAGCTAATGGATTTAAGCGGTACTAAAGAATCTAGAAGATAGAGTAAGAAACTATAGAAACCTAGAGGTTAAGGATTAAGTAATTATAGGACTAAGGAGTAGAGGCTAAACTAGGGATCTTATTAATAAAAGATGTTTAGGCAAACTCTATAATAAGAAAAATGGTTTAAAAATGGAGCTTATATAAATTATGGGAAATAGGGTTATTTTACTAAAGACTATAAAGGTGGTTAGAGTAACTATATAGCAAAGGGCACTAGATTATTAGAGTACGATAATATAGATATAGGGATATTGCGTGGGACTAAGGAGTATTCCATTAGACACTTTACGTTTTATTATAATAATGCATACTAAATTTATAAGGATGCTAAGTATAGCGTAAGCTATTAGCTATAGGAGTTAGAGTTAAGAGGACTTAAGGGAACTATAAAGTTAGATAAAGAATAAGATTAACTCTATAAGCTAGATTAAAATATTACAGTAATATACAGATAAAGATTAGTAATAATAATAATAATAGAGTTAGAGTACTTATTAATTAATAGTAATAAGGAAGAAAAAGAGGCTAGCTAGGGGCGCTTAAACCTTAATAATATAATAGAAGCTGTCGGAATATATGGACAGAGGTTATGTGGTCATTTGTGTCTCTGATTAGTCATCCTTATGATGACTTATTAGCCCCCTACTTAGGCACCGCGATACGATCCTTTGCTTTCTGTACCTATTAGACAAGAACAAATCCATCAGTTAATAGGCTATACAAGTGCACTTGGGTGATACTGACAGAAGCAGAGACTAAAACCACTATAAAACGCGGTTTAGTAACGGGCATTATAATACTATTAAATATGGTATCCATTAATTTATAAGACGGAAGGAGTAATGTTTAAAGAAGACTAAGCAAGTAGACAACTGCTAGTGCTAGCTTACTACTTAATAAAGGCAAAAGGCTAAAGGCTTAAGATTCTTAAGAAGAGATAAGAGACACTTAAGATTCTTAAAGTGAGATAAGATACACCTAAGAACCCACAACAGATAATAACTGATGGGAAAGAGTAGCAGCTTAGTTTATAGACAAATGAATAAATATAGGATAAAGGTTCCTAGGGAGCCAAGACTTTAAAGAACAAATAAGGTCTATAGTAATTCCAGGTAAACGCGGTATTTAGCCTAAAGGTTAAAAGGTTAATATAGTAATTAAAAAGTAAGATAACTTTAAGGATCCTTTTAAAAGACAAAAGCAAAAAGAAAGTATAGATAAGCTTAAACAATAAATTATTATATAGCAAGAATAAAAGCTAGACTAGAGATTAGCTATACCAGAACGTATAAAGGATAAAGCACCTATATGGAAAGTTATAAATAGGCTAAGGTTAGGAATACTAAGAGCTAAGTAGTTAAATAAACTAGAATAAGAAGAGGATTTAGGGATTCTAACTAGATTTACAGAACGATATATTAAAGGCTGCAATAATACAGCAATAAAGAGATACTTCCTTATAGATAGATTATATACACTTATAAAACTATATTAAAAGTAGTATAAGTAAAGAGGAAATGATAAGTGGAAAGACTTCTGTATATGGCTGGATAAAAAAGTTATACTAAACTAAGCCATATTTAAAAAATAGATAAGCTATATAAAAGGGGCGTTAGTTATAATGTTAAAGAGCCTAGAAGAACAGGCCGTAGACTAGAGAGAGATAATGTAAGTATTAGTACTAGTAAATAACACGGTAATATTTAGGTTAATATAGGATAGGGTTAAACTTAGGGATAAAGATAAGCTAAGAGTAGACTTAAAACACCTAGTATATTACATGTTAGTATATATAGCATATATAAATAATATGTATAATATGCATAGGATACCTAAAGATAAGTACCATAAGTATTTAATAGGAATGTATTGGATAATAAATAAAAAGCAATATAGGAACGCTAAGTATATATACAGTTGGCACCTAGTGGAAGTTTAAGAACTAGGAGACTTAATAATTTAACCAGGAAAGTTCCTTATAGAAGAATACCTAAATAAATAATAGTAGTGGGAGCGCCTAGAGAATACTTGTCTATGGTATATAGAGGAAAAGAAACAAACTAAGTATTGGCTATAGAGGGACTAAGTATAGTTAAGATTAAATAGTTAACAGTTGGGAAAAGCGGAGGCCTATAGGACTAGAGGGAGCTAGTGGTAAAGCCTTAAACCCTTAAAGGAATTATAGAATAATACCTAAACCTAAGAGTTAGTTGGTAAGATTAAAAGTTTAAAGTATTAGTAGATAGTGGAGCAATGAGAAACCATATATTACTACTAATAGTTAGAAGGATAGGGTTACTATATAGATAGAAAGAACACTTATACCTATTAATAACAATTTTAGGAGATCTAATAGCCTATAAAGGAGGCATTATTAATCTTAAAACAGGACTAATTTAGTTAACCATTAAAGGAAGACCAGTTAAGATGTCTTTTAATATCCTACTATTAGGAAAGGATAAGGTAATACTAGGAATACCTTAGTTATAGGAGTACAATCTAAAGATTGATTTGGTTATGGAATAGGTCGATATTAGAGATATATAATAATATAAAGTATAATAATAAACCAAGATAGTATGGTACTAAGTTAGAGCAACTTATAAAGTGACTAAGTAAGGCTTAAGTTATATACTAAAGAGATACTATAAGTATAGCAAGAAACTATGGAGTCTAGAAAGTAAGAAGCTATTAAAGTATGCAGTATAGGACTATAAAATAGAATTAAAACTAGGAATAAGTCTAAGGTTCTTTTTAATCTATAAGCTTACTAAAACCGAGTTAGTAGTACTTAAAGAGTTTGTTTAAGAAAACCTATAAAAGGGATATATTAGACCATTATAGTTATTAGCAGAATATCTAGTGTTGTTTATTCTAAAGAAAAATAGAAAACTTAGGATGTGTATTAACTATAGATAGTTAAACAGTATTATAAAAAAGGATAGGTATTTTTTACCCTTAATTAGCAAAATCTAAGATAGGATAGGTAATATACAGATCTTTATAAAGATAGACTTAAGATAGGCGTACCATTAGATTAGGATTAAGGAAGGCAATAAATAGAAGGCAGCCTTTAGGTTAAAAGAAGGACTATATAAGCCGTTAGTTATATAGTTTGGACTTATAAATATACTAATAACGTTTTAAAAGAGAATTAATAGTGTATTAGGAGAACACCTTGATAAGTTTATTATAGTATATTTTAACAATATTATTATCTACTCTATAAATAAGGAGGAGTATAGAGAACATATTAAATAGGTCTTAAAGAGACTATAAGAAGAAAAGATGCCAGTAGCAATTAAGAAATATAAGTTCTTTACCAGGAAGACCTATTTTGTTAGATTTATTATTAAACTAGGTAAGATTAATATAGACCTAAAAAAAGTTAAAGCTATAGTAAGTTGGTAGGAACCAGAGAATGTTATATAGTTATAATTGTTTCTAGGGTTTTGCAATTACTATAGGAGGTTTATTATATAGTGGTTAAAGAGTATTAAGCTATTTATAAGACTTATAAAGAAAGAGGAACTATAGATATGGGGCAATAAGTAAAAGAAACTGTTTAAGGAACTTAAGGTGTTACGGACGCTTTAAGTACGATGTTACAACTACTTAGAGAAGAGTCGCAGGAAGCTAGTTGGTTAATATAGGCATAGTTTAGGATGGATCCGGTGGAACTATATAATGAGGAATGGTAAGCGAGTCACATAATGTTATACGCAGTGTATGAAGTATACGTAGTGTACGCTATGTATAATACGTATAACACGTACCTTACATACAAGAGAGGATTTCTTAGGAGTATAGTTGTATATTTAAAGGACCTTAGTCCCTACCGTAGATAGTTCTCTCCTTGTAGTAAATCTTAGAATATAATTGGAGTTAATCTATTGGGCAACCACTCTACCAGTTATTATTATATTGTTAATTTGTTTTTACCTATATACCTAGCCTAATAATAGAACCTACTGTAGTTCCTGCTATAAGGTTCCGTTATATATTTACTACTAAGGTTATGGTATTAAATAAGGTCGAATAATATGCCACCCAGAGCACTAGTTATAATGGCGTCGGCAACAGCCATAACCTTAGGGCCAGGTGATACTAGTATAGATAATAGGGATTCTTAAGTGGTTACGCGAGGTTAGTTACAGGAAATGGTTAATCACTTATAAGATAATAATAGGATACTTAAAGAATGCATTAACGGAATTAGAGTAGTAAAGATTAAGCTACCTTTAATTAAATAATTTTTAGGAGAGAAGTTAAAGCTTAAGGGATTTCTTATACAGATGCACTTTAAGGTAGTACAGAAAGAAGCGAAGTTAGTAATATTGTTAGATTAAGTAGCCTATGCAGGATTATTCCTGACAGGGAGGGTACTTAAGTAGTTTAAGCTATATTTTACGGAAATATAGGCTAATGGTATAACAACTACTAACCAAGACGTATAGTATATATTTGCTAGTTAGAACGGGTTCGCGGAATAACTAATATAAATATTTAGAGACCTGGAAGCTATAACCACAGCGGAACAAAAGCTTTAGAACTTAGTATAACGCACTTTAGTAATTGAGTATATAACACAGTTTTAAACACTAGCTATGTAGGTTAAGTGGAATAATAGGGCGCTTATAGCATAGTATAAATAAGGACTTAAGGCTAAAGTCTAGGACGCAATTATCCTAATGGAAGATATGGATACTCTAAAAGAGTTAATAGATTAGTTAATAAAGATCGATAATAGGATCTACCAAAGGGAATAAGCTAAGAGAGGGCAAGATAGAGTTCTATAGTTGTATAAGGTGTAGAGTACGCAACGACAGATATAGAGTTAAAAACTATGGAATAGCGCAAAGCTAATAAACCTAAGCGGTACTAAAGAAACCTAAAGGTGGGAAAAGAAACTATGGAAACCTAGAGGTTAAGGATTAAGTGATTAAAGGATCTAGGAGCAGAGGCTAAACCAGGGATTTTAGTAGTAGAAGACGTTTAGGCGGACTCTATAGTAAGAAAGATGGTTTAAAGATGGGGCTTGTATAAATTGCGGAAAATAGGGTTATTTTGCTAGAGACTATAGAGGTGGTTAGAGTAACCACGTGGTAAAGGGAACTAGGCTAGCAGACGGCACGTATATATAGAGGGATGATGGTGCACTGTAAGGAATAAAAGAATGTTTAATTAACAGTTTTGCGTATTGTTATAATAACGTATACTAAATTTATAAGGACGCTAAGTACGGTGTAAGCTATTAGCTATAGGAGCTATTGTTATCTAAGTTTAGAGGAATTAATAAACCAGCTTATAGATTAGATATTAAAGATAATAAATTTAATAAAGGCGAAGCGTTTACCAATAATAAGGTAATAAAGGCAGCTTACTAGAAGCATGTAAACCTTAAAGAAGTTAAAATAGAAGTAGAGACTAAGACTATTACGGAATAAGGTTTAGTAATGGGTATTATAATACTGTTAGATACAATTTCTATTGCTTTATAAGATAATAGGAGTAATATTTAGAAGAAACTAAGCAAGCAGATAACTACTAGTGCTAGCTTATTATTTAATAAAGGTAAAAGGCCATAGGCTTAAGATTCTTAAGAAGAGATAAAAGAAGCTTAAGATTCTTAAAGTAAGATAAGATACACCTAAGGACCTATAATAGACGAAAACTAATAGGAAAGGGTAGTAACTTAGTTTAGTAACAAACAAATAAGTATAGGACGTAAGTTTAAGAACTACAAGTTCGGAGAATGAATAAAAACGTTAGCAATCCTAGGTGAACACAGTATTCAGCCTAAAGATTAAATAGTTAATACTAGAATTAAAAAGTAAGATGACTATAAAGATCTGGCTACAAGACGCAGAAAATAAGAAACTATAGATAAGTTTAGGATAAGAATTATTATATAGCAAGAGCAAAAGCTAGATAAGAGGTTAGCTATGCTAGGTTATATAAGGGATAGAGTACCTATATAAAGAGTTACTAATAGGCTGAGTATAGGGACACCTAGGGTAAAATAGTTAGATAAATTGGAATAAGAAGAGGATCTAGATATTCTAACTAGGTTTAAAGAAAGACATACCAAAGGATGTTATAATGTAGTAATAATAAGGTACTTTCTAATAGATAAACCATATATACTAAACCAGTTGTATAGAAAGTGGTATAGGCAACAACATAATAACGAATAGGAAGACTTTTATATATAGCTAGATAAAAAAGTTGTCTAAGACTAACCTATTATGGAGAAATATATAAGTTATATTAAAGGAGTATTGATTATAACGTTAAGGAATCTAGAAGAAGGATCTAGGGATTGGAGAAGTAAGTAATAAATTTTAATACCTATAGCAGAGATACCAGTGGTTAGGTTAACTAGGTATAGGTTTAAACTTAAGGATAAAGATAAACTAAGAGTTAACCTAAAATATATAGCGTATTATATACTATCGTGGATAGCTTGTGTGGATAATATATATAATATGTATAGAGCACCAAAAGATAAGAACTGGAAGTACCTAGTAAGAATATATTAGGCACTAGAGGAAAAGCGGTTTAGGAATACTAAGTATATATATAGTTGGCACCCAGTAGAAGTATAAGGTTAAGGGGACTTAATACTTTAACTAGGAAGATTCCTTATGGAAGAATACCTAGATAGATAATAGTGGTGGGAGTGCCTAGAAAGTACTTATCTATAGTATATAGAGGAAAAGAAATAAACTAAGTATTGGCCAAAGTTGGACTAAGTATAGGCAGGATCTAGCAGCCAATAGTTAGAAAAAGGGGAGGTGTATAGGACTAGAGGGAACTAGTATTAGAGCCTTAAACCCTTAAAGGAATTTAAGGTTGGTACCTAAATTTAAGAGCTAAGTGGCAAGATTAGTAGTTTGAAGCGTTGGTAGATAGTAGAGCAATAAGAAACTATATATTACTAAAGGTAGTAGAAAGGATGGGGTTACTATATAGACAGAAGGAACACCTATATCTACTTATAACAATTTTAGGAGATTAGATAGCCTATAGAGAAGGTATTATTAATCTTAAAACAGGACCTATTTAGTTAACTATTAAAGGGAGACTAGTTAGAATGTCTTTTAATATCCTACTGTTGGGATAGGATAAGGCAATACTAGGAATGCCTTGGTTATAGAAGTATAATCTAAAGATTAATTGGGTTATAGGTTAGGTTAATATTAAGGATACTTAATAGTATAAAGTGCGATAGTAAACCAAGTTGGTATGGTACTAAGTTGGAGCGATATATAAGGAGACTAAGTAAGGCTTAAGTTATATACCAAAAAGATACCACAAGTATAGTAAAAAGTTATGGTTATTAGAAAGTGAAAAGCTGTTAGAGCATATAGCTTAGGACTATAAAATAGAGTTAGAAGAGGGAATAAGTTTAAAGTTCTTTCTAATCTATAAGCTTACTAAAATAGAGTTAGTAGCGCTTAAGGAGTTTATCTAGGAGAACTTATGTAAGGGATATATTAGACCATTATAGTTATTAGTAGGATATCCAGTACTGTTTATTCTAAAGAAAAACGGAAAACTTAGGATGTGTATAGACTATAGATAGTTGAATAGTATTACTAGGAAGGATAGGTATCTTTTACCCTTAATTAGCGAAATTTAAGACAGGATAGGTAACGCAAAGATCTTTATAAAGATAGATTTGAGATAGGCGTACCACCAGATTAGGATTAAGGAAGGTAATAAATAGAAGGCAGCCTTTAGGTCAAAGGAAGGACTATATAAGCCATTAGTTATGCAATTCGGGCTTATAAACGCACTAGCAATATTCTAAAAGCGAATTAATAGTGTGTTAGGAGAATACCTAGATAAATTTGTTATAGTATATTTTAACAACATTATTATCTACTTAGAGAGTGAGGAAGAATATAGAGAATATATTAAATGGGTTTTAAAGAGACTATAAAAAGAACAAATGCTAGTAGCAGTTAAAAAATACAAGTTCTTTACTAAGAAGACTAATTTTATTGGATTTATTATTAAACTAGGCTAACTTAGTATAGATCTAAAAAAGATCAAGGCTATAGTAAATTGGTAAGAACTAGAGAACGTTACGCAGTTAAAATTATTTCTAGGGTTTTGCAATTACTGTAGAAGGTTTATAGCGCAATAGTTACAGGATATTAAGCTATTTACGTGGTTAATAAAGAAAGAGGAACTATGGGCATAGGGAAAGGAATAATAAGAACTATTTAAGAGAATTAAAGAGTTATTTACCTAGGAGCTAGTTCTTAAGATCTATTAACTAGGTCTAGAGACGGTTATAGAAATAGATATATTAGACTTTGTACTAGGGGCATACTTTATATAGAAATATTAAGATGGATAGCACCTAGTGGCATACTACAGTTAAAAGATAATACTACTAGAGTTAAACTATGACATCTATAATAAGGAGTTATTAGGTATAGTTATAGCACTTAAGAAATAGAGAGCATTCTTATAAGGTATAGAAAAACTATTTATGGTTAAGATGGACTATAAGAACCTTATAGGATTCCTAATAATAAAGGAACTTAACTAAAGACAGGTTAGATAGGCGGAAATGCTTATAGAATACTATTTTGAAATTTAGTATACTAAGGGTACAGATAATACACGAGCAGACGCTCTAAGTAGAAAGGCTAAACTATAAAGTAATAAAAAGCTATCGGGAGCTTTATTACAAAAGGATTAAGATGGATTAATTAGGTATAATTATCTAAAGATTGCAGTAACTAGTAAAAGTTAGATCTATAAATTACTAGAGAGTGATTGGACACAGAAGATCTAAGAAGTATAGGTAGAGGATTTAGACTTAGAGCAATATAAAAATAGAGAAGTAACGTATATGCCTAAGTCTATTATAGAAGAATTTATTAAGGAATTCTATAAGGGAATGATATAAGGATATAACGGAGTTATAGGCTTAGTGTTAAGACTTTAAAAGGAATATATTATTTAAGGAATCTGGGGACTAGTAAGACAAGTTATAAAGAAATATCCAAATTGTTAAAGGAATAAACCGACGAGGTATAAGCTGTATGGAGGGCTACAACCTGTTAAGACACTAGGAAGACTATAGGAGGTTATATTATAGGACTTTATTATTAAGTTACTAAAGTTAAGAGATCCTATTATAGGATAAGATTATAACGCGATTTTAGTAATAGTGGATAAGCTAATAAAGTAGGGATACTTTATAGTATGCACTAAAGAGATATTAGTAGAAGATGTTGCTAGAATCTATATAAAAGAAGTGTTTATAAGATATAGAGTATTAGATAAGATTATATTAGATAGAGATCTAAGATTTATAGTAGTATTTTAGGAAGTATTTCTGGCAGAATAAGGGGTTTGCGTAGTAATATCTACAGCGTATTATCCGTAGATGGATGGATAAATGGAAAGACTAAACTAGACACTAGAGCAGTATTTAAGGTATTATATTAATTACGCATAGAATAATTGGGTATTGTTATTACCAATTATATAGTTTATATACAATGCAACACTATAAGAAGGAATGGGGATATTACTATTTAAGGTAAATTACGGATATAAGCCAAGAATATCGTTATCGCTATGTTAAGTAAAAAAGACGAGTAGTATAGCTAAGTAAAGAATAGAGACGTTAATGAATCTTTATATAGACCTTAAAGAAACAGCTAAACTAGTATAAGAATAAATGAAAAGGTACTATAATGCTAAGAGATCTAAGGGACCAGATCTTAAGGAGGGGGATAAAGTGTGGCTACTATATAAAAATTTTAAGAGTTAATAACTAAGTAAGAAATTGGACTATGTTAGACTAGGACCTTTTAAAATTAAGCAAAGAATTTTATTAGTTATATATAAGTTAAACCTATTAGCTAAAATGAAAATCTACCCTATATAATATATCGCGATGCTAGAGCTAGTATATAGGAATATTAAGCCACTAGTCTATAAGGCAGACATATATAGAGGATAAGAGGAAGACGAATGGTAAGTTTTGAAGATTATCAGTTATGAGGATATAGATATAGATGATAAAACATGGTATAAGGTAAAGTGGATAGGCTATAGTGAGACTACCTAGGAACCACTAAGCAACCTAGAGAACGCTATAGGAAAGGTAAAGGAGTATTAGAAAAAAGTAGGTTAGGGAGTGTTAAAAAAGGATTGCTAAAGAATGAGTCACCTAAGGGGGACCTAAGAGGAGTAATTGCTAAGCTACTTGGAGTTGTTTTCTTTGTAGGAGGAGAACTAATCCTTTTATTACTTAGCTTAGATAAACCCTGTTAAATAAGTTTCTATTTCTTGGAACGGACCTTCTTACGTACTTTCTTAAGACAAAGAAGACGGGTAGAGGCTGATAAACGGGCTTTGAGGGCACGCTGTTAAGTAGCTATAGCCTCCTGCTTTGCTTTTTGCGAATAATGAAGCTTATCTAAGGCGCTTAAGAGCTTACTATTAAGCTTTATAGTGGTAGATTAAACACGAGACCCTATAATAAGTTACTTAGGGAACTTAAAGACTGTTAAGAGTTATAGGATGTGTATATTTAGCATTAGAAACAGAGCAAACATTACAGGATAATTGAATGTTTGCTTTAGTACACTCTAAGCAAGATAAGGGTTGTTAAGATAAGGGACTTACTATTGTAATATATACTAACCCCGCTTTCGCATAATAAGAATATGGAGATGATATTATCTTACCAAGCAATAGTATGGCAGCTATAGTGCGAGCATAATATTGCGCTTGTAAAGAAGAAGAAGCTTTAGGTATAATAAGTAAGGATATTAACCAGACTAATTAAACGGATATTACACCTTTAGTAGATGACTTAGAGATGTTAGGAATCTTTAAGGACAAAGATAAAGAGGAGGGAGATAGTATTACGGACGCTTTAAGTATAATATTATAACTACTTGGAGAAGAGTTATAGGAAGCTAGTTAGTTAATATAGGTATAGTTTAGGATAGATCTGGTGGAACTATGTGATAAGGAATAGTAAGCGAGTTACATAATATTATATACAGTGTACGAAGTATACGTAGTGTATACTATATATAATACGTATAACACGTACCTTACGTACAAGAGAGGATTTCTTAGGAGTATGGTTATGTATTTAAAGGACCTTAGTCCCTACCGTAGATAGTTCTCTCCTTGTAGTGAATCTTAGAATATAATTGGAGTTAATTTGTTGGGTAACTACTCCACTAGTTATTATTATGTTGTTGATTTGTTTTTACCTATATACCTAGCCTAATAATAGAACCTACCGTAGTTCCTGCTACAAGGTTTTGTTACATAAGGAGTTATTTACTTAGGATTTGGTTTTTAAGATTTACTAACTAAAGTTAAACACAGTTGTGGAAATAGATGCATTAGATTTTATATTAGGAGTATACCTACTATAGAGGTATCCAGATAGATGGCATTTAATAGTATACTATAGTTAAAAAATAACACTACTGGAACTAAACTATGATATCTATAATAAGGAGTTGCTAGGTATAGTTACAGTACTTAAGGAATAGAGAGCATTCTTATAAGGTATAAAGAAACTATTTATAGTTAAAATGGATTATAAGAACCTAATAGGGTTCCTAATAATAAAGGAACTTAATTATAGACAAGTTAGATAGGCAGAAATGCTTGCAGAATATTACTTTAAGATTTAGTACACTAGGGGCATTAAAAACATAAGAGTAGATGCACTTAGCAGGAAGGTAGAGTTGTAAAATAATAAAAAGCTATTAGGGGCAATGTTATGCCAAGATAAGGACGGATTAATTAGGTATAATTATCCTAAGATTATAGTAATAAGAGAAGAAAGCTAGACCTATAAAATACTAGAGAATATATAGTTATAAAGGATTTAAAAAGCACAGAGTGAGGATCTAGAATTAGAGCAATATAAGCACTAAGAGGCTATGTATATGCTAAAGGCAGTAGTAAAAGAGTTTATAGAAGACTTTTATAAGGGAATAACTTAAGGATATAACGGAGCTATAGGCTTAGTGTTAAGACTTTAAAAGGAGTATATTATTTAAGGAATCTGGGAACTAGCGAGATAAGTTATAAAGAAATATTTAAATTAATAAAGGAATAAACTAATAAGGTATAAGCTGTACGGAGGGCTATAACCTATTAAAATATCAGAAAGACTATGGGAGGTTATATTATAGGACTTTATTATAAAGCTACTAAGGTTAAAAGACCCTATTACCAGATAAGATTATAATGCAATCTTAGTAATAGTAGACAAGTTAACTAAGTAGGGTTACTTTATAGCGTATATAGAAGAAATTTTAGTAGAAAATATAGCTAGAATCTACGTAAAAGAAGTATTTGTAAGGTATAGGGCACTAATAAAGATTATATTAGATAGAGATTTAATATTTATAGTAGTATTCTAAGAGGCATTCTTAGCTAAATAAGGGGTTTAAGTAGTAACGTTAACCGCGTATTACCCATATTACGGACGCTTTAAGTACAATGTTATGACTACTTGGGGAAGAGTCGTAGGAAGCTAGTTAGTTAATATAGGCACGATCTAGGATGGATCTGGTAGAGCTATATGACAAGGAGTGGTAACCGAAGTTATGTGGTATACTCTGTAAGGTCTATAAGGTCTGTAAGGTCTGTTACGTACCTTATATACCTTACGTACCTTATGTATAAGAGAGGATTTCTTAGGAGTATAGTTGTGTATTTAAAGGACCTTAGTCCCTACTATAGATAGTTCTCTCTTTATAGTAAATCTTAGAATACAATTAGAGTTAATCTGTTAGGCAACTACTCTACTAGTTATTATTATATTGTTATTTTATTCTTACCTATATACCTAGCCTAATAATAGAACCCACTATAGTTCCTACTATAAGGTTCCGTTATACATTTACTACTAAGGTTATAGTATTAAATAAGGTTAAATAACATACCACCCAAAGCACCAGTTATAACGGCGTTAATGGTAGCCATAACCTTAGGGCTAGGTGATACCAGTATAGGTAATAGGGATTCTTAAGTGGTTACACAAGGTTAGTTATAGGAAATAGTTAATTACTTATAAGATAATAATAGGATACTTAAAGAACGCATTAATAGAATTAGAGTAGTGAAAATTAAACTACCTTTAATTAAACGGTTCTTAGGAGAGAAGTTAAAGCTTAAGGGATTTCTTACGCAAATGCACTTTAAGGTAGTATAGAAAGGAGCGAAGTTAGTAATATTGTTAGATTAAGTAGCCTATATAGAATTGTTCCTAATAGGGAGGGTACTTAAGTGGTTTAAACCGTATCTTACGGAAATATAGGCTAATAGTATAACAACTACTAACTAGGATGTGCGGTATATATTTACTAGTTAGAATAGGTTTGCAGAATAGTTAATATAGATATTTAGAGACCTAAAGGCTATAACTATAGCAGAACGAAAGCTTTAGAACTTAGTATAATGCACTTTAGCAATTAAGTATATAATATAGTTTCAAACACTAGCTATGTAGGTTAAGTGGAATAATAGGGCGCTTATAGCATAGTATAAATAGGGACTTAAGGCTAAAGTCCAGGATATAATTATCCTAATAGAAGATGCGGACACTCTAAGAGAGTTAATAGATTAGTTAATAAAGATTAATAATAGAATCTATTAAAGGGAACAAGCTAAGAGAGGGTAAGACAGAGTTCTATAGTTATATAAGGCGTAGAGTACGCAACAACAGATATAGAGTTAAAAATTATAGAATGGCGTAGAGCTAATAGACCTAAGCGGTACTAAAGAAACCTAGAGGTTAAGGATTAAGTAATTAAAAAACCTAGAAGTAGAGACTAAACTAGGGATCTTAGCAGCAGAAGATATTTAGGCGGACTCTATAGTAAGAAAAATAGTTTAAAGATGGGGCTTGCATAAATTATAGAAAATAAGGTTATTTCGCCAAATACTATAGAGGTGGTTAGAGTAACTATATAGTAAAGGGAACTAGGCCAGTAAATGGCACGTATATACAGAAAAACAACGGTGTACTACAAGGAATAAAAGAATGTTTAATTAACAGTTTTGCGTATTGTTATAATAATGCATACTGAATTTATAAGGACGCTAAGTATAGCGTAAGCTATTAGCTATAGGAGCTATTATTATCTAAGTTTAGAGGAACTAATAAACTAGCTCGTAGATTGGATATTAAAGATAATAAATTTAATAAAGGCGAAGTATTTACCAACAATAAGGTAATAAAGGCAGCTTACTAAAAGCATGCAGACCTTAGAGAAGTTAAAATAAAAGTAGAAACTAAGACTGTTACAGAATAGGGTTTAGTAACAGATATTATAATACCATTAGATATAATTTCCATTGCTTTACAAGAAGATAGAAGTAATATTTAGAAGAAACTAAGTAAGTAGATAACTACTAGTGCTAGCTTATCACTTAATAAAGGTAAAAGGCCATAGGCTTAAGATTTTTAAGAAGAGATATAAGAAGCTTAAAATTCTTAAAGTAAGATAAGATACACCAAAGGACCTATAATAGACGAAAACTAATAAAAAAGGGTAGTGACTTAGTTTAGTAATAAATAAATAAGTATAGAACGCAAGTTTAAGAATTATAAGTTTGGAGAACAAATAAAAACGTTAGCAATTCTAGGTAAACATAGTGTTTAGCCTAAAGATTAAACAGTTAATACTAGGATTAAAAAGTAAGATAACTATAAAGATTTAGCTGCAAGACGCAGAAAACAAGAAACTATAGATAAGTTTAGGACAAGAATTATTATATAATAAAAGTAAAAGCTAAATAAGAGGTTAGCTATGCTAGGTTATATAAGGGACAAAGCACCTATATAAAGAGTTACTAATAGGCTAAGTATAGGGACACCTAGGGTAAAATAGTTAGATAAATTAGAACAAGAAGAGGATCTAAATATCCTAACTAGGTTTAAAGAAAGACATACTAAAGAATATTATAATATAGCAATAATAAGGTACTTTCTAACAGAAAAACTATATATACTAAACTAGTTATATGGAAAGTGGTATAGGTAATAACATAGTAATAAATAGGAAGACTTTTATATATAGCTAAACAAAAAAGTTATCTAAGACTAACCCATTACAGAAAAACGCATAAGTTATATTAAAGGAGCATTAATTATAATATTAAGGAACCTAGAAGAAGGATCTAGGGACTAAAGAAGTAAGCAATAAGTCTTAGTACCTATAGTAGAGATACTAGTAGTTAGGTTAACTAGGTATAGGTTTAAACTTAAGGATAAAAACAAACTAAGAGTTAACCTAAAATATGCAGCGTATTATACACTATCGTGGATAGCTTGTATAGATAATATATATAACATATATAGGGCACCTAAAGACAAGAACTAGAAGTACCTAGTAAGGATATATTAGGCACCAAAGGAAAAGCGGTTTAGAAATGCTAAGTATATACATAAATAGCACCTAGTAGAAGTACAAGGTTAAGGGGACTTAATACTTTAACTAGGAAGATTCCTTACAGAAGAATGCCTAGATAAATAATAGTGGTAGAAGTTCCTAGAGAACACTTATCCATAGTATATAAAGGAAAAGAAATAAACTAAGTATTAGCCTAAGTTAGACTAAGTATAGGCAGGATCTAGCAGCTAATAGTTAAAAAAAGGGGAAGTGTATAGGACTAGAGGGAACTAGTATTAGAGCCTTAGACCCTTAAAGGAATTTAAGAATAATACCTAAATTTATAAGTTAAGTAGCAAGATCAGCAGTTTAAAGTATTAGTAGATAGTGGAGTAACTAGGAACCACATATCACTAAAGGCAGTGGAAAGAATAGGGTTACTATATAGATAAAAGGAACACCTATATCTACTTATAACAATTTTAGAAGATTAGATAGCCTATAGAGGAGGTATTATTAATCTTAAAACAGGACCTATTTAGTTAACTATTAAAGGGAGACTAGTTAGAATGTCTTTTAATATCCTACCATTAGGACAGGATAAGGCGATACTAGAAATGCCTTAGTTATAGGAGTACAATCTAAAAATCAATTAGGTTATAGGTTAGGTTAATATTAAGGATACTTAATAGCGTAAAGTGCAATAGTAAACCAAGTTAGTATAGTACTAAGTTGGAGCGATATATAAAGAGACTAAATAAGGCTTAAGTTATATACCAAAGAGATACCATAAGTATAGTAAAAAGTTATAGTTACCAGAAAGTGAAAAGCTGTTAGAGCATACAGTATAAGACTATAAGATAGAATTAGAAGAGGGAATAAGTCTAAAGTTCTTTCCAATCTATAAGCTTACTAAAACAGAGTTAGTAGCGCTTAAGGAGTTTATCTAGGAGAACTTATATAAGGGATATATTAGACCATTATAGTTATTAGTAGAATATCCAGTACTGTTTATCCCAAAGAAAAACAGAAAACTTAGGATATATATAGATTATAGATAGTTAAATAGTATTACTAGGAAAGATAGGTATCCTTTACCCTTAATTAGCAAAATCTAAAACAGGATAGGCAACGCAAAGATCTTTACAAAGATAGATCTAAGGTAGGTATACTATTAGATTAGAATTAAGAAAGGCAATAAATAGAAGGCAGCCTTTAGGTTAAAGGAAGGACTATATAAGCTATTAGTTATACAATTTAGACTTATAAATATACTAGCAATATTCCAGAAGCGAATTAATAGTGTATTAGGAGAACACCTAGATAAATTTGTTATAGTATACCTTAACAATATTATTATCTACTTAGAGAGTAAGAAGGAACACAGAGAACACGTTAAATAGGTTTTAAAGAGACTACAAGAAGAACAGATGCTAATAGCAATTAAGAAATGTAAGTTCTTTACCAAAAAGACTAATTTTATTAGATTTATTATTAAACTAGGCTAACTTAATATAGATCTAAAAAAGATCAAGGCTATAGTAAATTAGCAGGAACTAGAGAACGTTATATAGTTAAGATTATTCCTAGGGTTTTGCAATTATTATAAAAGGTTTATAGCGCAATAGTTAAAGGATATTAAGCCACTTACGCGGTTAACAAAGAAAAAAAAAACCATGGGCATAGGGAAAAAAACAATAAGAACTATTTAAGAGAGTTAAAGGGTTGTTTACCTAGGAGCTAGTTCTTAAGATCTATTAACTAGGTCTAAAGACAGTTATAAAAATAAATGCATTAGACTTTACACTAAGGGCATACTTTATACAGAAATATTAGGATAGATAGCACCTAGTAGCATACTATAGTTAAAAGATGATACTACTAGAGTTAAACTATAACATCTACAATAAGGAGTTATTAGGTATAGTTATAGCACTTAAGGAATAGAGAGCATTCTTATAAGGTATAAAGAAACTATTTATAGTTAAGACGGACTATAAGAACCTTATAGGATTCCTAATAATAAAGAAACTTAATTAAAAACAGGTTAGATAGGCGGAAATGCTTATAAAATACCATTTTAAAATTCAGTATACTAAGGGTATAGATAATACACAAGTAGACACGCTAAGTAGAAAGGCTAAACTACAAAATAACAAAAAGCTATTGGGAGCATTATTGCGAAAGGATCAAGACGAATTAATTAGGTATAATTATCTAAAGATTACAGCAACTAAGGAAAGTCAGATCTATAAGTTACTAGAGAGTAATTAGATATAGAAGATCTAAGAAGCGTAGGTAAAGGATCTAGACTTAGAGCAATACGAAAATAGAGAAGTAACGTATATACCTAAGTCTATTGCAGAAGAATTTATAAAGGAATTCCACAAGGAAATAATATAAGGACATAATAGAGCTATAGGCTTAGTGTTAAAACTTTAAAAAGAGTATATTATTTAAGGAATCTAGGGACTAGCAAGATAAGTTATAAGGGAATATCCAAATTACCAAAGGAATAAACTAATAAGGCATAAGCCGTATAGAGGGCTACAACCTATCAAAACACCAGGAAGACCATAGGAAGTCATATTATAGGACTTTATTATTAAATTACTAAAGTTAAGAGATTCTATTATAGGATAAGATTATAACATAATCTTAGTAATAGTAAATAAGCTAATAAAGTAGGGATACTTTATAGCATGCACTAAAGAAATATCAGGAGAAGATATTACTAGAATCTATATAAAAGAAGTGTTTATAAGACATAAAGTACTAGATAAGATCATATTAGACAGAGATCCAAGATTTATAGTAGTATTTTAGGAAGTATTTCTAGCAGAATAAGGAGTTCGCGTAGTAATATCTATAGCGTATTATCTATAGACGGACGGATAAACAGAAAGACTAAACTAGACACTAGAACAGTATCTAAGGCATTATATTAATTACATATAGAATAATTAGGTATTGTTATTACTAGTTACACAGTTTACGTATAACGCAACACTATAAAAAGGAATAGGGATATTACTATTTAAGGCGAATTACAGATACAAGCTAAGAACATTATTATCGCCACATTAAGTAAAAAAGACAAGTAGCACAGCTAAGTAAAGAATGGAGACATTAATAAATCTTTATACAGACCTTAAAGAAACAGCTAAACTAGTACAAGAATAAATAAAAAGGTACTATAATACTAAGAGATCTAAGGGACCAGATCTTAAAGAGGGAGATAAAGTATAGCTACTACATAAAAATTTCAAAAGTCGATAACTAAGTAAGAAGTTAGACTATATCAGACTAGGACCTTTTAAAATTAAATAAAAAATTTTATTAGTCACGTATAAGTTAAACCTACTAGCCAAAATAAAGATCTACTCTATATAATATATCGCAATACTAGAGCCAGCACATAGGAATATTAAGCCACCGGTCTATAAGGTAGACATATATAGAGAACAAGAGAAAGATAAATAGTAAGTTTTAAAGATTACCAGTTATAAAGATATAGACGACAAAACGTGGTATAAAGTAAAGTAGATAGGCTATAGTAAGACTACCTAGGAACCACTAAGCAACCTAGAGAACGCTATAGGAAAGGTAAAGAAGTATTAAAAGAAAGTAGGTTAGGAAATATTAAAAAAGGATCGCCAAAGAATAAGTCACCTAAGGGGGACCTAAGAGGAGCAATTGCCGAGCTACTTAGAGTTGTTTCCCTTGCAGGAGGAAAGCCAGTCCTTTTATTACCTAGCTTATTAAGACCCTATTAAACTAGTTTCCACTCCTTAAAACGAACCTTCTTATGCACTTTCTTAAGACGAAGAAGACAGGCGGAGGCCGATAGACGGGCTTCAAGGGCACGCTGTTAAGCAGCTATAGCCTCCTGCTCTGCTTCCCACAAGCGGCAAAGTTTATCTAAGGCACTTAAAAGCTCACCGTTAAGCTTTATAGCGGCAGATTAAATATAAGACCCTATAATAAGTTATTTAGGGAACGCGAAGACTGTTAAGAGTTATAGGATATATATACTTAGCGTTAGAGACCGAGCGAACATTATAGGACGATTAAACATTTAACTTTATACACTCTAAATAGGAAGAGGGTTGCTGAGATAAAGGACTTACTAGCGTAATATAAACTAACCCCTCTTTTGCACAACGAGAATATGGAGACAGCATGACTTTACTAAGCGATAGTATGGCAGCTATAGTACGGGCACGTTGTTAGAACGAAGAAGAAGAAGAAGCTTTAGGTATAATAAGCAAAGATGTTAACTAGACTAATTAAACGGACATTATACCTCTAGTAGACAACTTGGAGATATTAGGAATCTTTAAGGACAAAGATAAAAAGGAGGGAGATAATATTACAGACGCTTTAAGTACAATGTTATAACTACTTGGGGAAGAGTTGTAGGAAGCTAGTTGGTTAATATAGGCACGATCTAGGATAGATCTGGTAGAGCTATATAACGAGGAGTAGTAACCGAAGTCATATGGTATGCTCTATAAGGTCTGTGAGGTCTGTAAGGTCTGTTATATACCTTACATACCTTACGTACCTCACGTACAAGAGAGGATTTCTTAAGAGTATAGTTGTGTATTTAAAGGACCTTAGTCCCTACCGTAGATAGGTCTCTCCTTGTAGTAAATCTTAGAATATAATTAGAGTTAATCTGTTGGGCAACTACTCCACTAGTTGTTATTACGTTGTTGTTTTGTTCTTACCTATATACCCAGCCTAATAATAGAACCCACTGTAGTTCCTGCTATAAGGTTCCATTACAACCCGCAAATAGATAGTTAAATAGAGAGACTAAATTAAACATTAGAACAGTATCTAAGGCACTATATTAATTACGCGTAAAATAATTGGGTATTATTACTACTAATTATATAGTTTGTATATAATGCAATACTATAGGAAGGGATAGGCATATTACCTTTTAAGCCGAATTACGGATATAAGCTAAGAATATTGTTATTACTATATTAAGTAAAGAAAACAAGTAGCATAGCTAAGTAGAGAATAGAGAACTTAATAAATCTTTATATATACCTTAAGGAAACAGCTAAACTAGTATAGGAAAGAATAAAAAAGTACTATAATACTAAGAGATCTGAGGGACCAGATCTTAAGGAGGGAGATAAAGTATAGCTACTATATAAAATTTTTAAGAGTTAATAACTAAGTAAGAAGTTAGACCATATTAAACTGGGACTATTTATAATTAAAGCAAAGATCTTAAAAGTTATATACAGACTTAACTTACTAGAGAAAATTAAGATCTACCCTATATAGCATATTATAATACTAGAGCTAGTATATAAAAACGTTAAGCTACTAGTTTATAAGGCAAACACATATAAAGGTTAGGAAGAAGATAAATAGGAAGTTTTAAAGATTATTAGTTATAAGGACATTAATAATAAAATATAGTATAAAGTAAAGTAGATAGGCTATAATAAGACTACCTAGAAACCACTAAACAATTTAGAGAACGCTATAAGAAAGGTATAGGAGTATTAAAAGAAAAGGGGTTAGGAAGTATTAATAAAGAAGAGTCGCTAAAGAATAAGTTACCTAAGGGGGACCCAAGAAAAGTACTCGCTAAGGTATTTAGAGTTATTTCCCTTTTTATTAGAGAAGAATCTATTCTTTTATTACTAAGTTCCTAAAAACCTTATTCTATAAGTTTCCACTCCTTAGAACACACCTTCTTATAACCCTTTTTAAGACGGATTAACTAAGCAGAAGCAGCTAGACAAGAGTTAAAAGCCTATTATTAAACAGCAGCAGCCTCTTACTTAGCTTTATAAGAATAATAAAGTTTAGCTAGTACTACTAAGAGCTTATTATTAAGTTTTATAGCGGTAGATTAAACCTAGGACCCTAGTAGCAATTAATAAGGGTACTTAAAGGCTATTAAGAGTAATAGGACGCGTATATTTAGTGTTAGAAACTAAGTAAACATTACAGGATAATTAAATATTCGCTTTAGTGCACTTTAAGTAGGAAGAGGGTTACTAAGATAAAGGGCTCGCTAGCATAATATAAACTAACCCCTCTTTTGTATAACAAGAACACAAAAACAGCATTATTTCACTTAGAGATAGTATTGCAGTAATAGTCTAAGCGCGGCGTTATGCTTGCGAAGAAGGAGCTTTAGGTATAATAAGCAACAATATTAACCAAATTAATTAAACGGATATTACACCTTTAGTAAACAACTTGGAGATATTAGGAATCTTTAAGGATAAAGATAAAAAGGAGGGGGATGGTGTTACGGACGCTTTAAGTATAATGTTATAACTACTTAGAGAAGAGTTAGAAGAAGCTAGTTGGTTAATATAAGTATAGTCCAGAATGGAACCCATAGAACTATATAACAAGGAATAGTAAGCGAGTTATATAATATTGTACGCAGTGTACACAGTGTACGTAGTGTATATTACGTACATTATATATAAGGGGAATTTCTTAGGAGTATGGATGTGTATTTAAAGGACCATAGTTCCTTTCCTTATAGTAAATCTTAGAATATAATTAGAGTTAATCTATTAGGCAACCACTTCACCAGTTATTATTTATACTTATTATATTATTAACTTCCTATTTACCTACACAACCTAGCCCAATAATAAGTCTACCGTGGTATTTTCTATAAGGCTTTATTACAGCTAAAATCTTAATTAAAAACAATAACTAAGCTATAAAAGCGTTCGCTAAAAATCTAGTTTAATATAATTAAATAAAGAATATTAATATCCAGTTTCACTATGTAAGAGATAAGATAAATAGTAATAGGATTAACCTTATATACATTGCTTTAATTAATATAGCGGCCGACGGCCTTACTAAGCCTTTTACAGGTCCTTAGTTCTACGCCTTCCTTAAATACCTTTAAATAGTGCAGAAACTTAATTAAATACACTAGACCTTAATAGGAAATTAGTACACAATTAGTAGATCCTTAGAGAGTACGCTAAATAACACCTTAAGGCCTTAAAACAAGCAATAGAACTCAACCTTAATCTACTAACCTACCACTTAAACCTATTACCTAAACCTATTACCTAAACCTACCACCTGAATCTAACGGCCACAATATTAGGGAGGGCTTATACTAGTAGGAAGGATGGATATACTTTAGGAGAGATATAGGGTAAGGCTATAGAGCCTCTAGAGCTTTATGGGCAATATAGAACACCTATAGGGAGGTACTATCAAAATTTTTAAAAGACGTTTTACGGAGTAGGCGCTATCTCTAGACGTTAAATGGCGTAGCTCCTTATTAGATACTTATTCTACCTTAAAGAAGCTTTAGCTACCCTTATTAAGCAACCCTATACCCCTATATACAGTGTATATAGCGGTATTATTAACTAAGCTTAAGGGAGGGTGTTAGAAAACAAGCCCGCAACGATATTACGTAATAAGACTTGTGGGAGAAATCTCTTGGCAGGAATCTAACCAATTAGACAACTTTAACTGTCGGTCGAAGTTCCTTAAAATCTCTTCAACTACCTATATAGAAAATAAGCAATGCACAGAGTTTTAGCCCCAATAACCTCATTTTAACAATATAATATCGATCTAAATACATTTCATCATCGCCTTAGTGGAAAGCAGAGGTCCCATTAAGTTGCCTACACCAACTAATATTGTATAAGTCCTGCTGGCGAGGATGCAATAGTTTAATATTATATTTACCTTACTTAAGCTAGATTTCCATGTTAATATCGCACCGTTTGCACTATTGCCACCCTTGTACTTTAACGCGAATCTACCATCCTTCCACATTATATCTTAGTTAAACCTTTAGGTAGAATATGGATATATTAGTTCTTAAAACGGCAGGAAGAGCTGCGTACTTGTTATATATATTCTCTTACTGCGGAATAAGCTCTTACTAGCAACAATCCAGCCCATACACAGCAGTTCTTTAAAGACTATACTACTGCTAAGACTTAGTATAATGTCGCCGAATTAGATATTTAAAATATAGATAAGACTAGCTACGCTATAGGCTTTGCCTATAGTGCTAAAGTAGTAGTACTATAAGGTAGTCTTGTTAATTTTAAGACGATTAATGGATTAAGAGAGTAGGTGTTGCAAATTAATGCGATTAGAATACATGGCCAAACAATATCACCGTTTATTATTTTCTAAGGACGCTAGTATATAGCTTCGCTATGGCAGGAAGCTATAGAGGCTGTAGGCAACTATATAATCAGAATATTAGAAAATAGTTAGTTAAATTAAAAGCTTGGTATAAAGTGGCTATAACACTTTAAGTAATATACTTAACGAACTGAGGCTTAGTAGGCTTATTAAAAAGATAAAAAAGACTCCTAATACTATAGCTATTAACTTCTTATTATAGACGGCCATAGTAGCTATGTAAATTGTCACGGAACGGGGGCAATGGCTACAAAGCGTATGTATTTAGGGAGTCTACAAGACGTTGCGCAATCGATTGTAAGGATCGAGGGCGTAAGGAGGTGATATACCTACGCGTAGCTGACGTAAGCTATACGCGAGGTGTACGCGAGAGCACGGGGCTCTCCTATGGAGGCCCCTGTGGTGGGGTTCCGTGACACTACCCCCCCTCCTATAGAGGCGGAGCTCCGGCGACGCTGTGGTTACTATATACATATAGAAGGGACACTTAAGGTATAGAAAAGAAAAAAAAAGGGGGTATTATTGAAGGGGTTATTCATAGATAAGTGTGACGGCGTCACCTGCCAAATTCTGCCAGACTATCGAAGTTCTGCCAAATTCTGCCAACTGTTGAAGTTCTGCCAAACTCTGCCAACTGTCAAAGTTCTGCCAAATTCTGCCAACTGTTAAAATTCTATAACGGCTCCTACAGAGGATTAAGCACAAAGTCTCTACTTAGGCCCAGTTTCTATAGGTTCGCGTAGTAGAAATTGCTGATTAGATCCTTTACGTTTTTAAAATCTTCCTATAGTTACTATTCTGGCTGATCTATATCAAATCCTGTATAGATAGCTCTATAGTAGAGCCGCCATCCTCTGCCTTTGCTAAGGTATTTGGAGTTAATAATTTGTTTAATGGTCTACTCCTTATTGTTCTTATCTTTGTTCTTATCTTAGATTAGTACTAGTAGGGGTTTAGGCTATATCTGTCCTAGTAGGGGGTTAGGCTGGTAAAGGTGTAATAGCTATGGGTAAAATATAGGCTATATCCTATAAGTGGCTAGGGTAGGTAGGAGCTCTAGCTTATATACGGCTCCCCTATTAATAACTTATTTAATTAGGTAGGGGCCAAGGTTCTTATAATTAAGTAACTTCATAGGCCTCTATATAGAGATATTACGTATATCTAGCTATACCTAGTCGCCAACACGCATCTCTAGTGGTGGCGTTCTATAACGGTTAGCAAAGTAGGCCTACTTTACTTAGGCCCAGGCCATTTCTCCCTTATAGTAGTTAAGTAGATTTTTTATGCGGTCTATATGCTGGTTGGCAAGTAGCATCTTAAGGCGTTTTCTATATGGCAGTTTCTTATTAATAGGTTCTGGTGGTTCTATACTAGATTGGGGGTAATATTCCTTATTTGCAAAGAACGGGGTAAGTCCTATAGTAGTTAAGACATGGTTATTTGCTGTAAATTTACCTAGTAGGAGGTAATCTACCTAGTTATCTTGGCTATAGGCGACTACCTATTATAGGTACGCTTTTATACTAGCATTAGTGTTTTCCAGTTGCCCAGCAGTTTTATAGTAGAAGGATGTAGACATCTTAATAGAGATGCTAAGGCGTTGGCAGATTTGTCTCTATATATTAGAGCCAAACTGTGTGCCTTAGTTGGATGTAATTGAGTTAGGTAACCTATGTAATTAGTAGATTTTACGGAGGAAGGTATTAGTAACGTCGCTAATAGCTACGCCTTTAGTTGGGACGTAGTGGCGCTCTTTTATAAGTTAGTATATTATTATAAGGATGTTCTTATAGGTACGGCCGTGTTGTTTATAGGGTAGTAGGTTAATAATGAAATCTATAGCGATATCTGCCTATTATTGTATAGGTACTGGTAGAGGGTGTAGTAGTCCTTAGTACTTTATATTAAAGGCCTTAGCACGCTTATAACTATAGTAGGCACCTATAAGCGTTTAACTAAGTCTATTATTTTAGGCTAGAAGTAGTATTGGCTAAGGAGCTTATAGGTTCCTTTTCTACCTAGGTAGCCGCTTAATTGGAGGTTGTAGGCCATTTGGATTAGTTATTGTTATAGATTTTCTAAGTTAGGGATAAATAAACGGCCTCTATAATAGAGCCTGTTCTCTTTTACTTTTAAGGCTGCTATATTGATCTGGCCTAAGCTTTAGAGTTTAGTTGGTAGTGTATAGGCGCTGGCGGTCTTTGTGGTAATAAGTTAATATAGTAATAGGTTAATAGAGGTGTTATATGCCGTAGTAATAAGCTTACTAATTTTGGGAGGTAATTTTAGTTCTGTAGTATGGAGCTAAGGTACAGTTGGCTCTATTATAGGTAGCATACCTAGGGCTAAATTCCGTGCTTTTAGGATTGTCTGTTATTGGAACTAGTTATAGGGGTTATCTTTAGACTAAGGAAGGCCTTATAAGCGGCGTATTAGGCTATTAGGCTTAGTACCTTATACTCCTAGTCTATATACAATTTTAAAGTTAAAACTAGAGAGGAACTCATTCTAGTATACTTGGCGTTAGTTTAGCTGTTTTATAGTTATAAAGTACTTAAGGTTGCAATAATCCGTAAGGACTTTAGTTGGCTGGTTAGGTTCTGCTAAGGAAAGTTCCAGTTAGAATTCCTTAAATGCTTATACAATTACGAGAAGTTCCTTATTATAGATCTTATAGTTATATTCTTGTGGTGTAAGCTTAGACAAGTAGAATATGACTAGGTGGAGGAGACTATTATTACCTATCTAGAAAAGGACGCCTGCGTTAACGTGGTCTAAGGAGTTAATTTTAAGATAGAGTTGTCGTCCTAGTATAAAGTAAGCTAGGATAGGTGCTTTGGTAAAAGCATTTTTAAAGTCTTAGAATGCCTTCTTATATTTAAGCGTCTAGATAAAACATGGATATATTTTTCTTCCTTTTATAGAAAGGCCCTTTATTTGCATTATTGCTATAAGTAGTGCTATAACACCTAAGAAGTTGTATATAAATTTTTAATAGAAATTAATGAAACTAAGGAAAGCTTATATATCCTTAATGCAGGTAGGGGTTTACCATCTAGTAATTATATATACTTTTTTAGGGTCTATATGGACACTTTTAGTAGTAACAATTAGTCTAAGGTATTTTACTTCTATAACTAAGAATTTGCACTTTTTTAAATTAATATAAAGTCCTGCGTCTCTAAGGCGCTGTAGGACCTTTTAAATGTATTTAGTATACTTAAAAGGGTCATTACTGTAAATAAGTATATTATCTAGGTACGCGGAGCAGAAGTTATTAAGGTAGTCCTATAAGGCGTTATTAATGTAGCTTTAGAAGCTGTCTGGGCCGTTATATATACTAAAAGGCATAATGGTGTATTTAAATTAGCTGAAGCGCAATATAAATATAGTTTTCTATTCGTCACCTTTCTGTATTTAAAGGCGGTTAAAGGCGGCGATAATATTGAGCTTAGTATAGATTTTGGCTTGGCTAAGCTATTTAAGGGTTTTGCGTATAAGTAGTATAGGGTATTAGTTCTTAATCGTAATAGCGTTAAGTCCTTTATAGTTAATATAAAATTAAATACCTCCTCCTATCTTTTTAGTAAGGAGGATAGGGGCGGCTACTAGGGATATACTAGGATAAATAAACCCTTTATTAAGGTGCTTGTTGATATACTTTTTAATAACTAGGAGTTCGTTTTTTAATATTAGGTAAGGTCTCTTATAGGGCAGCATTTTTCCTTATTTAATATTAATGGCATAGTTATTAGGTTAATGTGGGGGGAGTATATCTATGCTCTTTTATAAGTATATGTTAATAAAGTTATAGTATCTCTTAGGGAGGGGCTTATGGAGTTCCTTATTAGTAAGTCCTTTTTTAAGCTTTATAAACTTCTTAAAGTCTAAGGGTGAAAGTCCATAGAGTTCTATAGGGGCATTATTTTCTAAGAGGTTAACTATATCTATCCTATTACTGTAGAGGACGTAGTCCTAATCTTTATTAAGCTTATATAGTTGTAATTAGGAGGCTGTGGCAACAGTCTAGCCTTTCCTACGTGCTATGCGGTAGAAGGCCGCGGCGCTTACGTAGTAGTAGTTGGTTGTGGGTGGGGTAATAAGGGTTTCCTTAGGTTGATATCCTAGGGAGTAGATAGAGGCGGCTAGGCCATGCCCTAGGTAAGTCTCTCTGCAGTATTTAAAGTTAAAGGTTACTTCTCTCTTTTACTAGTTAATGGCGGGGTTGTATTATTTAAGCTAGTTTATTTTAAGGATAATAGGGTAGTTTATAAATAGTGTAATATAGGCCTAGAGCTCCTCCTAGTGTCCGTTTATGTTTAGGTAGAGTTATGCTATATAGGTAATCTTTTATGCAGTATAACTACTATTAATAAGTTATAGGGCGCGGGCTTTAGTAAGGGGTAAGGTAGGTAGGTTATAAGTACGCACAAATTAGGTATTTATAAATTTATTAGTAGCTTCGCAGTTAATTATAGAATAGGTTTTATATTATTTCTTAGCGGTAGTTCCCTCTATAGGTAAGACTATTTACTTTTATCCTTTTATTCTTACTAAGCTATCTATTAAGCAAGCCGATATATAGATCCCTCTATTATTAAAGTGTCCTAACCTATAACTTAGGGCTAGGACTTTACGTTTTCTACTTCCGCGTCTAATTTTACTACTATTACTATATCTTTGTCTTATGCGGTAGCGGCATATAGTAATATATTTGGTGTCTAGGGTATAGGGTTAGGTGTTTAACAGCAGCTGCTAAACCTAGCTATTAGGTAGTTTGGGCTATAGCTATAATAGCCTTCTTAATAGCATCTATAGCAACGCCTTAGCTTTTAGAGTAGCTCGCGCTCTCTATCTAGTAGCTTCTTTAGGAAGGCTAGTATAGAGAGGTCGATATTAGGACCAGTAGTGTTGCTTAGGGTAGTAGGCGTTAATGGTTTAATAGGTCCGGAGGGCTTCTATAGGGAGATCTTTAGGTAGGGGTTTATAGTAGTAATCTAGTTTAGCTGTTGTTTAATCTTCTATAGGGCTGCTACTATATTATAAACGTTATTATAGTTGTGGCTGGCGGCTGCGTAACTAAGGTAATAAGTGACTTTTTTAAGAAGATCTTCTTAGTTTTTAGCGTTATCTTAGGCAAGGACTATGGTATATTTCTGGAATTTAATATAGAACTCGTTAAATAATTTAGTAGGACTTATCTTTAGGGCGCGTAGTTTAGCTTAACTAGTGGCTACTAGGTTATAGTTATGGTATATTTAGTTAAGGTTATTAAGGACTTCTTAGTGGGACTACCACTTTTAGGGACTGCTAGTCTCCTATTAAGCGAAAAGCCTATTAAACAGGATGCCCTTTGTTTGTCTGATAATATAGCCAATCTTAGTATCTTTTGTAGGGAAAAGGTAGGCGCTCTAAGTTAGTTTCTTACGGATTTATATCTTCTAGTAGCTATATTCCTTATAGTTATCCTTAAAGGTTAGGGGATTAGGGTAGCGTATATTAGACCCTATAGTGGTAGTTTAGGTTTAGTTATTGTGGCTTTTATTATCGCCGCTGCTATAGTAGGGGTTCCTATTAGGTAAAGCTGCTTAGCGTTAACCTTTTATTAAGTGTTAAGTAGGTAAGGTTGCTGGGGGCATAGAGACTTATATAGTATTATATACAGTAAAGAGGTATTTAGTATTATTACAAATATGCTTATTAAGCTAAGATTGTAAGTATTTAATTATACCCTCTCTTTTAGTAACTATAGTAATAAGTATAATCTTAGCCTTCTTTAATTGTTAGACGTCGCGTTTAGATGCGTGGAGGTTGTCTTTAATCTTTTAGCGTGTGTTATTAGCAAGCGCCTTATAAGCTTGTAGGTCTTAAATAATATCATAATCTTAGGTAGTACGCATCTTAGCTTATATAAGCTTTAGATGGTAGTTCTGTAGAAGGTGGTAGTATTTATTAGGTTCTTATGCTACTATTTTTACAAACATCTTAGCGTCTTATATCTTAATCTTAATGGGTAGTAGCCCTTTAGCTTATTTATCCGTAGTTATATAGTTAATAAAGGATAAGACATTATTAATATCCCCCTTATAGTTATTATAGTCTTTTAAGCCACTAGGCTTCCCTTTAGGGGTTAAAGCTAGGGCTAATAAATTAAATCCTTCTAGGACTAATTAGTGTTGTGGTTTTAATATAGGTATTAGGTTATTCTTTAAGTTTAACATAGTAGCTAGTAAGGAATTTTATCTTACTATTGTTAATTCTTTAGGAGTACAAAGTAAGGTAACTCGTGGACACGCTGCTTCTAGCAGTGTCTGTAGTATCGTGGAGACGTAGAATTGGTCATAGGCTAAGCGTCGGTAAAGAAAAAGGCGTAATGTAATGTCACGGAACGGGGGCAATGGCTACAAAGCGTATGTATTTAGGGAGTCTACAAGACGTTGCGCAATCGATTGTAAGGATCGAGAGCGTAAGGAGGTGATATACCTACGCGTAGCCGACGTAAGCTATACGCGAGGTGTACGCGAGAGCACGGGGCTCTCCTATGGAGGCCCCTGCGGTGGGGTTCCGTGACATAAATATTAACTTTGTAAAGTTCTGCTAGGCGTATAAAATTATTCCAATTTGCTTGCTACTATATTCTACCTACTTTCTCCAGCCTCTTAATTTAGTTATATTTTTAGTTCTTAAGCGTCCTTATTTATCTAAAGTTGACAAGTATATAGCAGAAGGAGTTACTAGTATTAACAGTAAGTAGTTTTTAAAGATTCTTAGCGAGATTTAGCCCCAAGTATATACCACTAAGTTAATTAACAGCGCTTTTAAAGCAGCCGGCCTTCTACCTTATAACCCTAAATAAGCTCTAAATCGCTATAGTAGAACGCCTTTATCTTAGTAACTATCTACTCTACTACCCAGTGTTACGGACAGCTTAAGTACGATGTTACGACTACTTGGAGAGGAGTCGGCAGAAGCTAGCTGGTTGATACAGGCACGGTCCAGGATGGATCCGGTGGAACCATGTAATGAAGAATGGTAGCCGAGGTCACGTGATGTGATCTGTGTAATCTGTGTGATCTGTGTGATCTGTGGGACAGAGCATACAGAGCACACGTACCTTACGGAGCGAAGGGATTTCTTAGGAGCAAGGTTGTGTATTTAAAGGACCATAGTCCCTACCCAGATAGTTCTCTCTTTGTAGTGAATCTTAGAATACAATTGGAGTTAATCTGTTAGGTAACTACTCCATTAGTTGTTATTAAGTTGTTAACTTACTTTGTTATCTACACACCTAGCCTATTGACGAACCTACTGTAGTAACTACTACAAGGTTCTGTTATACCTAGTAATGTACTAGTAACGCTTTTATCCTCTCCTTTGTATCCTTATACGTCCTAATCCTATAATAATTAAGCTTAATACGCTTATACAATCCTTTACCCCAAAACTATACCTAAAGCGGCTAAGGCAGTTGTTAGTAAGCTTATACAGCGGCTATAATTATTAGAAGAGGGTATAGAGTTAATAGAGGTAGAAGCTGCTAAGTGTAACAGGACTAGCCTAGTTATAGTAGGAATATCTTGGTAAAATACTTGACAGATAAACTTAACGCCTTGATCAACTTCTGCCAAGTTCTACCAGATCAATTAAATTCTACCAAAGTCCGTCTGCGTGCGTATGTGTGTACGCATCGACCAAGACCCCTAACTATTTAATTACAAGATTCTCTGGTTATTCCTTTCTCTTCTTTACGCAACGTCTTGTTCTCTTCAAAAGCTATATACCCTTAGATTTAGATAGAATTTATATTGTTCCTTTAAATCTTCCCTAAAGCCTCTTCGCGCCCTTACATTACGTTGCGTTAAAAAAAAATAACTACTATTAAAATGGCAAACAAACCCAAATCCTCTTTAATAACTATAAGTATTATATCCCTAGTTAGGGAACAGTTGACCATAATGTAATAGTCCTTTATGGATGCCTTAGCTTAGCAGCGGGCTGCACTAGAAGCCTAGCATTAGCAATTAATAGAAGCACTCCGCGAAGAACTCCGTAATGTTTAAGTATTTATATTAGAGACCCCAATACCGCCTATAAATAAAATTAATATAACTATATCTGAACCTGGCCCCTTAAACGCAAACTTTAAACTAGTAATAGTAACTCAACCCATATCTATAACGAATTTAATACCTATTATAAAATCTAAAAAGCTCCCTAATCCTCTAATATTTAATGGAAATTAAAACAACCTATGTCCCTTTGTAACTAAGCTCCATCTTAAACTCTTAATAAACTACAACTGATACCCCACCGAAGCTAGCAAAATTAGCTATGGAATGTCTCGTTTAAGTAAGAACGCTGTATAAACTATAGATCCATTCTTCTGTAACAGCACCTTTGTTAGTTTTGAAATCTTTGTCTCCCTACTAGAACGAACGTACGATGACGCCAGCCGCGAATACACAGCTGTCACTAAACTTAAAAACCTATAATAATGGAACCGAGAATTTACCAGCTTCTTTTTGGAATTTTTAGGCCTTATTGGCGAACTGGATTAGAATAAAGCCGCTAAAGTTACTACTCTTTAATAAGCTATTTCGGATGAGATTAGAGCCTAGTTAGTAGGTAGGGAACTACTAAAAGACCTACCTAAATTTGCTATAATGTGTTAATAAATTAATAAGGACCTTTAATATAATAAACAAACTTATTCTCTAAAGCCGACTATGCCTTATGTTTAAAACTCCATGAAACTAACATATACTCTAAAATGCGATCCCTCTCTAAACCTAAAAAGTCCTATGTATAACCCTATGGACCTTAATACCACTCGATTTTATATACCCTTAGGAACCAACAAATAAAGAACTTAAGCTATAAATAGAGAATGCTTTAGATGTGGTAAAAAAGGACATATTTAAAGGAATTACCGAACTTACCCTTTTAAAAAAGTCCGCTGTAGTTCCTCCCGGTCTTTAAATCACACCTACTCCTTAAATTGCATTTATTCTTTAAGCCGTACTCGCTCCTTAACCTGTACTCGTTCTATAAATTATACCTAGTTATTATAAAGCATCTCACCCTTGGCTAACTTGGAAAATGAATCGTCCTAGGGCCAAGTCACGCCTTAGGACAAGAAGTGGAAGAGCATAAGTATTTAGGCTCTTCCAGCGCTAATACACGATATAACTCCCTTAATATACTTGGTGAAATTTAAACACTTGAAAAATAGAAGGAGGTACGAATTCTTATAGATAGCGGAGCTACTAGCATAGGCTTTATTAATATAAACTACGCAAAAACCTAACGCCTGGATTTAAAGAAACTTAATAAGCCTTAAGGCCTATAAGGCTTTAACGGCAAACCCTTAATATATGGCGAATTAATACACTACGCTCTTATAAAAATGCAGATAGGTAAATACCTTGAATATATTTCCTTATTTGTAATACCCCTAAAGTAATATAAGATAATACTTAGATATAGATAGCTAAAACAATATAACCCTTTAATTAGCTGGGTTAAAGAAACACTAAAATTCCGCACGACCTACTGCTAAAGTTATTGCTTAAAACACCACTAACCCTATAAATATGCACAAGATTATTTAAATTCAATATAATATAAACTGCCCCTATTATAGACCCCGAACTAAAACGATATGGCTATAACTACTAATGGTAGTAAAGAATGCGAAGACGTTACGCTAAAACCTCTTAAAATTTATATAATATAAGCCGCACCTTTTATTTTGTTAGCACGAAAACGAGACCACGAAATCTTTACTGTAACTATAGAAGATATTAAGAAAGCACTAGAACTAAAGTAATATATTAACCCTTAACCTCTTATGCCCAAAGAGTACTATAATCTAATTAATAAGTTTAAGAAAAGATTCGTAGACCAACTACCCCTATATTAGGATGTATACAATTTTAAGATAGAACTTGAACCTAATATAATACTAAAGTTTGGACCGCTATACGGTATATTACAGGAAGAACTGCTTATAATATAATAATACCTTAATAAGTATCTAGAAAAAGAATTTATTTGCCCTAATTAATCTCCATTTGCCTTACCTGTACTATTTATTAAAAAGCTAGGAGGAGGCTTGAGATTCTATATTAATTATTAAGCTCTAAACGTAATTATAATTCAAAATTAATATCCAATCCCCTTAATCTAAGAGACGCTCGACTGCCTGGTAAAGGCATAATATTTTATAAAGCTTAATATAGTCACTGCCTTTAATCAAATTCGCGTCTAAGAAGGAGACGAGAAGTACATAGCCTTTTATATATAATAGGGACTCTTTAAATACCTAGTAATGCTATTTAGTGTAAAGAACAGTTCTAGTATATTTTAGTAATACGTTAATAATACGCTTTATAAATTCCTTAATATATTTATTACCGCGTATATTAATAATATCTTAATCTACTTATCTTTGCTTTTTAAGCATTGAAAACACGTTTAAATGGTCTTTAAACGTTTGCAAAATGCGGGTTTACAATACGATATTAAGAAATGCAAGTTTTATGTGTTTAAAGTCACGTACCTAGGCCTGATTATATCCTGTAACGGAATTAAAATAGACCCTAAAAAGGTTGCTGCTATTATGAACTAGGGAAGCCCTAGTAACGTATAAGATATTTAAGGATTTCTAGGATTTGCAAATTTCTACTATTAATTTATTAACCACTTCTCGAAAATCGCCTAACCGTTAGTAAACTTAATAAGGAAGAACATAAAATTTAAATGGACTGCTAGATATGAATAAGCTTTTAATAATTTAAAATAATGCTTTACAACCACCCTAATTCTCGCTCACTTTAACCCTAATTTTAAATGTGTTGTTAAAACAGACTCGTCTAATCATGCCCTAGGGGGAGTATTATTGCAGTATAATAAGAATGGTGAGCTGTATCTAGTAGCCTTTCTCTCCCAAAAGCTTGCCCCTGCTGAATTGAACTATAAGATATACAATAAGGAACTACTTGCAATTATTAGATGCTTTAAACAATGGTATCTAGAACTTAAAGGATCGTTATTCCTAATACGTGTATTAACGGACTATAAGAACCTGCAGTATTTTATAACTATAAAGCAATTAACGCAACGCCAAATTTGTTGGGCCGAATACCTCTTATAATTTAACTTTAAGATTATATACCAACTAGGCAAACTTAATTAGAAGCCTAATGTATTAATATAACAATTATAAGACCTACCTGTGAACGCTTTAGACGAATAGATTATAAATTAATTACGGATTCTATTGCCCCCTAAACATTTTAAGAAACTACGTCCTATATTCCTAGATATGGAACTTAATAGAAACAAATTAGAAATTAATAAATAGGAAATAGAAATTAATAAGCTAATGGAATACAAATATAAAAATGATGTATAGATAGCAGATATAATGGAAGCGATTTAAACAGGAAAACAATAGTATAAAGATATTACACTTGCTAAATGCGAAATTCGTAACAATTAACTATACTATTAACAGAATATGGTAGTCCCAAATTCCGAACCTTTGCGATTTAAGATACTTAAATTTATACACAACTCTCCTATAACGGGACATCCTGGCTGTGCGAAAACGTATAAGATAGTCCAACGAGCATATTACTAGCCTATAATGCATGACTATATGCAAAAATATATTCGAGTATATAGAACGTGTGTTTGTGGAAAGACTTCTTATATAAAGAAATAAGGAGTATTTTAACTATTATCAATTCTAATGCAAAGATGGCGTAATATCTTAATTAACTTTATAGTAGATTTACCTAGCAGTAATGGATTTATGAATATTATAGTAGTAGTTAACCGCCTTATAAAAATGCGATATATGATTCCTATAGACTTAATTAATGTTATCTTAGTAGCTAAATGTTTTGTTAAATATATCTTTAAGCTGCATAGACTCCCTAACTTAATAATATCCGACTATAGAAGCCAGTTTGTTTTAGACTTCTAGTAAGCTCTATGCAAATAATTAAGTATATGAATATAACTCTTAACTACATTTTATCTAGAGATAGACGGTTAAACCGAAATTGTAAATGTGATTATAGAATAATACCTATAAATATACTGCTCCTACCTGCAAGACGACTGGGAAAAGTGGCTGCCTTTAGCTAAGTTTACTGCGAACAATATGATAAATGAATTAATAGGTATAACGCCGTTCTACGCGACCTATGGACAAGACCCTTAACTTGGATTTAAACTATAACCTAAAATTAATATAATAGGACCCACGATTAAACGGATTTAGTTAATTAATGCGTATAACTTCGCTAATTAAATAAAGCAGTTAATGGAACTACTATAAAGTGAATCAATGTATGCTTAAATGGTATAGGAATAGTATGCAAATAAAGGATAAGCTCCCGTATGGGACTTTAAAGAAGGTGATATAGCTTACCTAAATACACAAAATATAAAGACTTAACGGCCCTTAAAGAAACTTAATTGGAAGTTTGTAGGCCTATACCAAATTAAAAAGAAACTAAGCCTATACGCCTATAAGCTCAAACTGCCGACTGAGATAAAAATACACCTAATATTTTATATAAGCTTGCTGCAACCTTTAAAAGGTGAACCTTTAACTCGCGAAGTACTGCTGCCACCTCCTATAATTGTTAATAATGGTAATGGTTCTTACTTTATTAACTCAATTAATAATATGCAATAGAAAAAACGATTTAAACAATTTAAACTTCTTATTAAGTGGAAAGGATATAAAACATAAACCTAGGAAACCTATAATTAGATTAAGGCCAACGCGCCTTCCTTAGTAAAAGAATTCTATAAGGACTATCCTTTGCGGCCTACTCTGGCTGGATAGACACAATATAAAGGCAAACGACTGCTACCTGATATAAATACACGAAACTCGAATTTAAAAAGAACTTAAAATAAGTTATAACGTTTGTGACGCGATTATGTAACACGTAAGATATTAAGGAACTTTGACCGGCGGTTAAAGTTGTCTAATTAGTTAGATCTGCCTTGCTAAGACTACTACCCGACGCAAAAATATGACACGTGATAAAAAAAATTATAAACTCTTAACTAAATTGAATTATTTTAAACCTTTGGTTAAAAGGGGGGGTACTATAACAGGACTAGCCTAGTTACAGTAGGAATGTCTCAGTAAAACACTTGATAGATAAACTTAATGCCTTAATTGACTTCTGCCAAGTTCTACCAGATCAATTGAATTTTACTAAAGTCCGTCCACGTGCGCACGTGCGTACGCATCGACCAAGACCCCTGACTATTTAATTATAAGATTCTCTGGTTATTCCTTTCTCTTCTTTACGCAACGTCTTGTTCTCTTCAAGAGCTATATACCCTTAGATTTAGATAGAATTTATATTGTTCCTTTAAATCTTCCCCAAAGCCTCTTCGCGCCCTTATACTAAGCTTTGCAATAATACCGCAGAGAGAAATAAGAAGAAACAGAGGAAGCGTACTATACTCTCTACCGCATTAGTACTTACTACTTAGGCAATGTAAGCTATTGCTACTGCTAAAAATATTACTAAGGAAGATAAGAAGCAGGCTAATATTGTATAAGATTAGGTAAAGATTTAGCGCTAAGCTGCTACTATAGTTATAAAGGAGCAACTAGAAGCTCGGAAAGAAGCCTATATAGCTACTATAAAGCTTAAGAAGGTTGCTAATCAACACTAGAGGGAGGCTGGCGAGGTAAGAAAGGTGGTAAAGAAGATATAGAAAGCTGCCGATACTGTATCTAATATATATAATAAAAAGCTTATAGAGGACTCTTTACAAGCGCTTAATTAGGTAGTAGAGGAAGTGATATCTATATAAGCTGCTGCCAAATGGCTTTAAAAACAAGCTAAGGAGTTAATTGCTACTATATCTATTGCCTCTGCTTATTATAAGGACCTTCTTGCCGCCTCTAAGGGAGCTAAGGAGGCAGCTACTTAAGCAGATAAGCTTCTAGATGAGCTTCCTAATATGGATACTAATAAAAATAGCTTCTCCAGCGATAGTAAGGTGTTAGATAAGGAATTTAGGCCGCGAATTCAGACTTATACAGGCCTCTTGGAGTAATTAGATAGCTGCTACACTATAAAAAGTCGATATAGAGCTTCTCCTATATATATTTATGGCTTTATTTGAGCTTAATAATGTAATGTTTTCCGATGCTTTTTGCTGCAAATTGGCGGTGGTTTTGGCATTTGGTAGTATTTTAGTGTTCCAAAATCCGTCGGAACTACCTACACCGTCATAACCCCCTAACTTACTGTCACGATGACGATGTATTATATGCGAACGCTAGATGAACAAGCATCAGATTCGTGGAATTGATAGCTATATACGGCTGTTATAAAGACTTAAAAGGATTGCTAGAGAACTTAACAGGAATGCAGCTGCGGCTGAATCTATATAAGGGCGTTAGGGCGGATAAACTATCTACCAACGTCGTTAAATAAGAAAAGGAAACCTTACCTCAGCAAGCTTAGACGTGATTCTATTGGTGCGGATTTTCAATCGGTCCGCAAGCTGACTAACTACATTTGTGCGAAACCACCAGAATTACGTCTAAGCCACATTTCTAAAGTTTCTTAGATTTCCGACGAAATCCGCGTTACGGAGATTGCGGAGATTGAAATAACTTAACACTAGGACTTTATATCATTCCCCAAAGTTGATTGATTATATAACAGAACGTAGGCTTTTAGAATATATTATTTTTATTACTTAGGTATTTTCAGGTCTTGTGATCATTTTTATTAAAAAAAAAACGTGTTATTAGCAATTCTGTGACCATATATAACTTTATTAAACGCTAGCTAATATATATTAAACCCCTATAGATCTATAATAGCTACCCTAAAGAACCTATTATAGCCTGGCGGACATATAGCGTTAGCATTATAGCGTGTAATACCCACTGAAACCTTATTACGCGCTAACTACTAAGCCATGGATATCTAGGCAAATCTACCATATACCAGCACCAAAACCTACTAGGTGGAGAGGGAGGAAGTTAAATAAGGTGCTAGAACAGCCGCGACCGTATTAGGTGTTGGATAATTGGACTTAGAGGAGTTATAGAATAGACTAAGAGCGACAGCTATAGGACCTTTAAGATTAACTTCTTACGCTTTGCGGAGAGAGCAAGGCCTAGCAGCTAAGCAAGGTTAATAAGGCTATTACTTTTTTATATCCGTATCGCGGACGTACGGAGCAGCTTAAAGCCCTTAGGTGGCTACTATTTAAGGAAAAAGATATGATACTTATTACAAGAACCTTATTTGGCAAGAGTATAATAATATAAGCAATGCCATATCTTCTTTAGGCCTTATTGGTAATTATTATCTTACTACTTAATGCAATTGGTGTAGAGTAGAAGGCAAAGATTGAGGAGCTTCCTGGAATAAGGCCAGTTTATATATACGCCAAGATAATATCTGTACGTCTTTTATAGGAAATCCGCATTGGAGTATATACCCATATTTTAATATCGCCAGAACTGTTAGTTGGTAAAAGGTTCTATAAGACTTTTACTAACCCTGCCTTTCGTGCGCATATTGGCTTAGTAGTGATTAATAAGGTACACCTTGTGGCTAATTAGGGGGGTTTGTTTCGGAGTTCGTATATACAGCTATGGAAAGTGCGGTCGTTATTAGGGTGGAGGCCTTGGTTTACTTATACTACAACGCTTAACAATATAATGTTTAAGATTGTTAAAGAGTTGGTGGGCTTTTAAAATAATATTAATATAGTGCGGATATTAATTAACCGGCCAGATCTATTAATTATTAGAGAATATGTTAAGCGAGAAAGTAAGAAGTCCTTTAAGAGCTTATACTTTGTTATAGACCGCGTATAGACCGCTATATCCGCCAAGTAGGGAATCTAATATACGCTAACTCCCTACCGGATCCCAAAGATAATTATCTTTCTTAATTTAAAGGACCTGATATTACTAGGGAGGGATACAATTTATTTATAGTTAATATATTATGGGTACTAGGAAGCGCAGGCTAGAAGAGCTGTTTAGCTTTATTATACATTGTTAGCTATTGCGGATAAAGACAGACTATATAAGGAGTTAAGAAAACCTAACTCTAAAATCCGCATTCTGCTTTTCTCTAACGCGCTTGCTTATGGCGCTGATATTCCTAATTTTAACTATATTGCGCAGTATTGCATGCATAGAGATAAGTCTATTAACATAATATAGCAACGACTTGGACGTAGTGCTTATGGTAGTGGTTAAAAAGGTAAGGCGATATTTCTAATTAAGGATTGGTATAAAGGTCCGCGTAAGGATATTGCTGGGCTAGCTAAAAATCGTGGTTATACTAGTAAAGCCTTCCAATCTCAGCCAAGTTAACTTAGCTGCGAATATTGTGTTAAGCGATAGGTGTTATAAGAGGATAGAGCTGCTGATTTTGCTAGCGATATATCTTTAAAAGTGTCCGTGTGTAGTGATACTGATTCTGATGCGTCCGCATCTAATATAGGACAAGAGCTTAGTTTGGGTGGAACATCCGTAGTCCTACCTATGGATATTCTACTAAAGAAGCTAGTGTGGCGCCTAAAGACTAAAGTTAAGAAAAGAGCAGCTCTCTCCCATTGTATATATGCTCTTGTAAATAAGGAAAAGGGCTGCTTATAAAAGATTATATTGGAGAACTATAAGGAGCAGTCTCTGTCTACTAGTGGCTAGGGTTGTTGCTCTAACTATAATCCTACTTTATGGGCTTTTAAAGAGTTTAATATCTATAAGCCGTATATAAAGGGGATTCTAAGGAAGATGTAATAAAAGGCCTTTGCTATAAGTATAAAAAACTGGTTCTGTAACTGGATGGAGAAGAAATATTAGTATGCTATTTAGAATCTAACCTCGAGCTATATTATATCTAATAAGCAAATTGCCGCTCTTTATAGCTGCGCCTAGTATATAACCAGCTATAAGGCACTTAAGAAAAACCTACCTAATTAGAATTGTGGTCAGCTTGGTAATAATCTAGATAAGTTTATTACCTTTATTTAAGAGGAGGTAGAAAAGGTAAATTAGGCAGAGAGCTAGCTATTAGCATTAGTAAGCAAATTAAAAGATAGCGTAGAGCGGATATTACTACGGTCTAGGGTAGCGGAGAGGCGTATAGTATTAGCAGCTTAAAGTCTGTAAACACAAGTAGCCTAGCTACCTTAATTAATATCCGCCAAAAATCCGCATGTAGGGCTGCCGACACTATTACCTTTTTAGCCTATATTTAGTAGGAACGCGCAGCTAGCTAGCCTAAACTCTAGCTAGTAGAACACCTCTAGGCCAAGTACACCAAAGCCCTATAACGGATATTAGTCCTAGCAACGTGATGGTTAGGTCTAGTTTTTAACATAGGGCGGATATCTAGGATCTTAAAGTCAGGCCAAGTATTAAGAGCCTGTCACGGAGCGCGGGCAATGGCTACAAAGCGTATGTATTTGGGGAGTCTACAAGACGTTACGCGATCGATTGTAAGGGTCGAGGGCGTAAGGAGGTAATATACCCTCGCGTAGCTAACATAAGCTGTACGCGAGGTGTATGCGAGAGCACGGGGTTCTCCTATAGAGGCCCCTATGGTTGGGTTCCGTGACACTACCCCCCCTCCTACTAAGGCGGAGCTCCGGCGACGCTGTGGTTGCTATGTATATGTAGGGGGAAATGCTTGGGGTATCTAGAAGAAGGAATATTATTATAGGTATAATGGGCTTATACAGGTACTTCTAACTTAAAGCTTGTAGGTTGCTACTATGCGAAGGTACTAGGCTATAGAGGGGAAGGAGGCTGTTAGGGACTTAGTAAGGTGCAAGGGTGTCACTAAGGCGCTAGTAGTAAGCGAGCCAATAGCGATTTTCTATCCCAGGGATGGAAGATCCTAATTAGTTGGCTTCTCCTTAGTGTCTAGAATCTAACTAATTAAACAACTTCGACCGGTAGTTAAAGTTCCTTAATATCTTATTAGAGTAGTTACGTGACGGTAATATACAACGATTTAGCTGTGACGGCTCCCATAGGGGATTAGGTACAAAATCTCTACTTAGGCCTAGTTTCTGTGGGTTTATATAGTGGAAATTGCTGATTAGATCTTTTACGTTTTTAAAATCTTCCTATGGTTGCTATTCTGGCTGATCTATGTTAAATCCTGTATAGGTAGCTTTATAGTAGAGCCGCCATCCTCTGCCTTTACTAAAGTATTTAGAGTTAATAATTTGTTTAATAGTCCACTTCTTATGGTTCTCGTCTTCGTTCTTATCTCGGATTAGTACCAGTAGGGGTTTAGGCTGTGTTTGTCCTAGTAGAGGGTTAGGCTAGTAAAGGTGTAGTAGCTATAGGTGAAATATGGGCTATATCCCGCGGGTAGCTAAGGTAGGCGGGAGCTCTAGTTTATATACAGCTCCTCTGTTAATGACTTATTTAATCTGGTAGGGGCTAAGGTTCTTATAATTAAGTGACTTTATAGGTCTCTATGTGGAGATATTACGTGCATTTAACTATACCTAGTCGCCAATACGCATCTTAGGTGGTGGTGTTTTGTGGCAGTTAGCGAAGTAAGCTTGTTTTGCTTAGGCCTAGGCCATCTCTCCTTTGCAGTAGTTAAGTAGGTCTTTTATACAGTCTATATATTAATTGGTAAGTAGCATCTTAAGGCGTTTTCTATATGGCAGTTTCTTATTAATAGGCTCTGGTGGCTCTATACTGGATTGTAGGTGATATCCTTTATTTGCGAAGAATGGGGTAAGTCCTGTAGTAGCTAAGACATAGTTGTTTGCTGCGAATTTACCTAGCGGAAGGTAGTCTACCTAGTTATCCTAACTATAGGCGACTACCTATTATAAGTACGCCTTTATACTAGCATTAGCGTTTTCCGGTTATCCCGCAGTTTTGTGGTAAAAGGATATAGACATCTTAACGGAGATACTAAGGCGTTAGTAGATCCGCCTCTATACATTAGAGTTAAATTACGTGCCTTAGTTAGACGTAATAGAGTTAGGTAACCTATATAGTTAGTAGACTTTATGGAGGAAGGCGTTGGCAACGTTGCTTACAGCTACGCCTTTAGTTGGGACGTAGTGGCGTTCTTTTATAAGTCGGTATATTATCATAAGGATGTTCTTATAGGTTCGGCTATATTGTTTACAAGGTGGTAAGTTAATAATAAAATCTATAGCAATATCTGCCCATCGTCGTATAGGTACTAGTAGGGGGTGTAGCAGTCCTTAGTACTTTATATAAAATGCTTTAGTACGCTTATAGCTGTGGTAGGCGCTTATAAAGCGTTTAACTAAGTCTATTATTTTAGGCTAGAAGTAGTATCAGCTAAGAAGCTTATAGGTTCCTCCTTTACCTAGGTGGCCGCTTAATTAGAGGTTATGGGCCATTTGGATTAGTTGCCGTTATAGGTCTTCTAAGTTAGGGATAAATAGACGGCCTTTATAATAGAGCCTGTTTTCTTTTACTTCTAAGGCTGCCATGTCAATCTAGCCTAAGCTTTGGAGGTTGGTAGGTAGTGTATAGGTACTGGCAATCTTTGCGGCAATCAGTTAATGCAGTAATGGGTTAATAGGGGTGTTATATACTGCGGTAATAAGTTTATTAATTTTAGGGGATAACTCTAGTTCTATGGTATAAAGCTAAGGGGCGGTTGGTTCTGTCTTGGGTAGTATACCTAGGGCTAAGTTTCGTGCTTTTAGGATTGTTTGTTATTAGAATTAATTATAAGGGTTATCTTCTAACTAAGAAAGGTCTTGCGAATAGTATGTTAGGCTATTAGGCTTAGTACCTTATACTCCTAGCCTATATGCGATTTTGAAGTTAAAACTAGAGAGGAACTCGTTCTAACGTACTTAGCGTTGGTTTAGTTATTTTGTAGTTATAAAGTACTTAAGGTTACGATAATCTGTAAGGACCTTAGTTAGCTGGTTAGGTTCTACTAAGGAGAGTTCTAGTCAGAATTCCTTAAACGCTTATATAATTGTAAGGAGTTCCTTATTATAGATCTTATAGTTACATTCTTATAGTGTAAGCTTAGACGAGTAGAATACAACTAGGTGGAGGAGACCGTTATTGCCTATTTAGGAGAGAACGCCCGCGTTAACGTGGTCTAAGGAGTTAGTCTTAAGATAGAGTTGTCGTCCTAGTATAAAGTGAGCTAGGATAGGTGCTTTAGTAAACGCATCTTTTAAGTCTTAGAACACCTTTTCGTATTTAGGCGTCCAGATAAAATATAAATATGTTTTTCTTCCTTTTACGGAAAAGCCCTTTATTCGCATTATTGCTGTAAGTGGTGCTATAACACCCAAGAAGTTGTATATAAATTTCTGATAGAAGTTGGCGAAACTGAGGAAGGCTTATATATCCTTAATATAGGTGGGGGTTTGCTATCTAGTGATTATACATACTTTTTTAGGGTCCATACGGACACCCTTAGTAGTAACAATTAGTTTAAGGTATTTTACTTCTATAACTAAGAATTCGCACTTCTTTAAATTAATATAAAGTCCTGTGTCTCTAAGGCGCTATAGGACCTTTTAAACGTGCTTGGTATGCTTAAAAGGGTCGTTGCTATAAATAAGTATATTATCTAGGTACGCGGAGTAGAAGTCGTTGAGGTAGTCCCATAAGGCATTATTAATATAGCTTTAGAAGCTGCCTAGGCCGTTGTATATACTAAAAGGCATAACGGTGTATTTAAATTGGCTAAAGCGCGATATAAATGCGGTTTTCCATTCGTCACCTTCCCGTATTTAAAGGCGGTTAAAGGCGGCGATGATATTAAGTTTAGTATAGATTTTGGCTTAGTTAAGCCATTTAAGGGTCTTGCGTATAAGCGGTATGGGGTATTAGTTCTTAATTGTAATAGTGTTAAGTCCTCTATAGTTAACATAGAATTAAATACCTCCTCCTAGCTTTTTAGTAAGGAGGATAGGAGCGGCTACTAGGGATATGCTAGGACGAATAAACCCTTTATTAAGGTGCTCGTTAATATACTTTTTAACAACTAGGAGTTCGTCTTTTAATATTAGGTAGGGTCTCTTATAGGGCAGCGTTTTTCCTTGTTTAATATTAATGGCATAGTTATTAGGTTGGTGTGGGGGCAGTATATCTGCGCTCTTTTGTAAGCATACGTTGATAAAGTTATAGTATCTCTTAGGGAGGAGCTTGCGGAGTTCCTTATTGGTAAGTCCTTTTTTAAGCTTTATAAACTTCTTAAAGTCTAAGGGTGAAAGTCCGTAGAGTTCTATGGGGGCATTGTTTTCTGGGAGGTTAACTATATCTATCCTATTACTATAGAGGACGTGGTCCTGATCTTTATTAAGCTTATATAGTTATAATTAGGAGGCTGCGGCAACGGTCCAGCCTTTTCTACATGCTATGCGGTAGAAGGCCGCGGCGCTTATATAATAGTAGTTAGTCGTGGGTAGGGTAATAAGGGTTTCCTTAGGTTAATATCCTAGGGAGTAGATAGAGGTGGCTAGGCCGTGCCCTAGGTAAGTCTCTCTGCAGTATTTAGAGTTAAAGGTTACTTCTCTCTTTTGCTAGTTAATAGCGGGGTTATATTATTCGAGCTAGTTCATTCTAAGGATAATAGGGTAGTTTATAAGTGGTATAATATAGGCCTAGAGCTCCTCCTGGTGTCCGTTTATATTTAGGTAGAGTTGTGCCATATAGGTAATCTTTTGTGCAGTACAACTACTATTAGCGAGTTATAGGGCGCGGGCTTTGGCAAGGGGTAAGGTAGGTAGGTTATAAGTATATATAAATTGGGTATCTACAAATTTATTAATAGCTCCGCAGTTAATTATAGAATGGGTTTTATATTGTTTCTTAGCGGTAGTTCCCTCTATAGGTAAGACTATTTACTTCCATTCTTCTATTCTTACTAAGCTATCTATTAAGCAAATTGATATGTAGATCCCTCTATCATCAAAGTGTCCTAACCTACAACTTAGGGCTGGGACTTTGCGTTTTCCGCTTCCGCGTCTAATTCTACTACCGTTGCTATATCTTTGTCTTGTGCGGTAGCGGCGTATAGCAATATATTTGGTGTCTAGGGTATAGGGTTAGGTATTTAACGGCGGCTGCTAAACCTAGCTATTGGGCAGTTTAGGCTATAGCTATAATAGCCTTCTTAACGGCATCTATAGTAACGCCTTAGCTTCCGGAGTAGCTTGTGCTCTCCATCTAGTAGCTTCTTTAGGAAGGCTAGTATGGAGAGGTTGATATTAGGACCAGTGGTGTTGCTTAGGGTAGTGGGCGTCAGTGGTTTAGTAGGTCCGGAGGGCTTCTATAGGGAGATCTTTAGGCGGGGGTTTGTAGTAGTAATCTGGTTCAGCCGTTATTTAATCTTCCATAGGGCTGCTACTATATTGTAAACGTCGTTATAGTTATGGCTGGCGGCTGCGTAACTAAGGTAATAAGTGACTTTTTTAAGGAGATCTTTCTGGTCTTCAGCGTTGTCTTAGGTAAGAACTCCAGTATATTTCTAGAATTTAATATAGAACTTGTTGAATAATTTAGTAGGACTTATCTTTAGGGCGCGTAGTTTAGCTTAACTAGTGGCCACTAGGTTATAGTCGCAGTATATTTAGTTAAGGTTATTAAGGACTTTCTAGTAGGACTACTACTTTTAGGGACTGCTAGTCTCCTATTAAGCAAAAAGCCTATTAAATAGGATGCCCTTTGTTTGTCTAATAATATAGCCAATCTTAGTATCTTCTATAGGGAAAAGGTAGGCGCTCTAGGTTAGTTTTTTACGGGTTTATATCTTCTAGTGGCTATATTCCTTGCGGTCACCCTTAAAGATTAGGGGATTAGGGTAGCGTGTATTAGACCCTATAGTAGTAGTTTAGGTTTAATTATTATGGCTTTTATTATTGCCGCTACTATAGTAGGGGTTCCCGTTAGGTAAAGCTACTTAGCACTAACCTTCCGTTAAGTGTTAAGTAGGTAAGGTTGCCGGGGGCGTAGAGACTTAGGTAGTATTATATACAGTAGAGAGGTGTCTAGTATTATTATAAATATACTTATTAAGCTAAGATTATAGGTATTTAATTATACCCTCTCTTTTAGTAACTGTAGTAATAAGTATAATCTCGGCCTTCTTTAATCGTTGGACGTTATGTTTAGACGCATAGAGGTCGTCTTTAATCTTTTAGCGTATATTATTAGCAAGCGCCTTACGAGCTTATAGGTCTTGGATGATATTGTAATCTTAGGCAGTACGCATCTTAGCTTGTATAAGCTTTAGATGGTAGTTCTATAGAAGGTGGTAGTATTTATTAGGTTCTTATGCTACTATTTTTATAAATATCTTGGCGTCTCGTATCTTAATCTTAATAGGTAGTAGCCCTTCGGCTTATTTATCTGTGGTTATATAATTAATAAAGGATAAAATATTGTTAATGTCCCCCTTGTGGTTATTATAGTCTTTTAAGCTACTAGGCTTCCCTTTAGGGGTTAAGGCTAGGGCTAACAAATTAAATCCTTTTGGGACTAATTAGTGTCGTGGTTTTAATATAGGTATTAGGTTGTTCTTTAAGTTTAATATAGTAGCTAGTAAGGAATTTTGTCTTACTATTATTAATTCTTTAGGAGTACAAAGTAAGGTAACTTATAGACACGCTGCTTCTGGCAGCGTCTACGGTATTATAGAGACGTAGAATTGGTTGTAGGCTAAGCGTTAGTGAAGAAAAAGGCGTAACGTAATGTTACAGAGTGCGGGCAATGGCTACAAAGCGTATGTATTTGGGGAGTCTATAAGACGTTGCGCGATTGATCGTAAGGGTCGAGGGCGTAAGGAGGTGATATACCCTCGCGTAGCTGACATAAGCTGTACGCGAGGTGTACGCGAGAGCACGGGGTTCTCCTATGGAGGCCCCTGTGGTTGGGTTCCGTGACAGAGCCCTAGGGCAACAATCAGCGTTAGTTATTATCTGGTATTGAGTATCGGCCTCTCGGATATTAGGGTCTATACTATAATAATAAATATTAACTCCCTATAGCTCTAGGATATCCAAGTCTATACTATAGCATTAAAAACCAGTCTCTGGGGTAGGCTTAGTATTATAGCTTATAAGGCAGCTCCGTATCTTAACCTTTAAAATAATCCGGATATTAGAGCTTATAGTATAGCATTAGGTCTTAGCCCTTAGAGCAATCTAGACATTAGAGCTTATAGCGGAGCATTAAATCTAAATCTTTAGGGCAGTCTAAGTATTAGAGCTTATAGTGCAATACTAAGTTTTAACTTTTAGATAAGCCTAAGGTTTAATATTTGTAACACAGCACTAGATCTCTAATTACGAAAAATTCCAAAGTTCAAGATCCGCAACGTAGCACCAATTCCCAGGTAGTAGGAAATCCGGAAATTTAGAGTTCGCAATGCAGTATTAAATCTCCGCTCCTAGAAAATCCTAAGGCTTAGGATTTAAGTTGTAATACTAGATCTCCGCTCCTAGGAAACTTTAAGGCTTAGGGTTTATAGGCTAATGCTTAATCTCCGCCCTCTAAACTGGGCGTAGTTCAGAATTTATATGCTAATGCTTAATCCCCGCCTTCTAAATTAGGTGTAGCTTAGAATTTGCAGTCTAATGTTCAATCTCCGCTCTCTAAACTAAGCGCAGCTCAGAACCTACAGCCTAGTGCTCGATCTCCGCCCTCGGTTTTGGATATAACGTAGCTTTAGTAGGTTAGTATTTAATATTCCTTAGCGTTCTACTTATTTGTTAACTTAACTAGGACTGGGGTAGAGCTCTAATTAATATCCAGGTATTAAGTATCAATCTCTATATACGCATTTAAATAGTCTATTAAATTCTTATTTAGAGAGACACTAAGGTTTATACCTAAAGCTCCTAAAATCTGCAGAACCTATATTATATTAGCTATTTAGTTTAAGTGTCTTATAATTCTTATAACCAGATATTATCCGTTCTTCTTAGGCTACTATGCCTTAAGACTCTTAGCTAATATTAGATCCGCCTTACAGTAAGAGAAAATAAAAGGACGTGTCTACGCACTTTAAAAGTAAGAAATCCGCTTACTAAGTGAACCTAATACCTGCTTATAACCATTCTTTAGCACCTTAATTAAGCGGTGATTCTATATTAATATTACTTTATAAGTTAACTAGACGGCGCCCACTTACCTCAATTAGTAGTAACTTAACTATAAAGGATTTGCGCGCTATAAATAAGCGTTTATAAGACGGTTGATATTTACTAAGGTGAGTCACTATAGCAATTACTTATTAGTAAGCTAATTTGATAAAATCGGCAGCGTGGATATTTACCTTTAATTAACCTCCGCACCTTCTACCTTATAGGATTATACCGCAAACTTTATCATTATTGTTTTATTTACTGTCTATTAGCATACTACTATCTATAATGCCTTCTTTTACACCTCTAAACATGTCTAACAGCTATTTAGTTAACGAACTTAATATGCGCAACGTTGATGATGAAATAATTAAGGACGCTTTTAAGGACGCCCTTTCTTTTACTAATTCTTTAGGGTTTTTGCCTAGAGAGTTAGCTTTCTAATACCAAATTATGCCTATAGCTAATATAATTTTAGGAAATATATACCAAAACACTCTTTGTTAGATCTAGCAGAGCACTATAATAAGGCTATTGCGAAAACCGCTAGAAATCCGCTTACCTCTTCGCTACCTAGCTCTTTGCCGCCTACTTCTTTACTACCTGCCTTTTCGCTACCTACTGCTTCTAAAAAGTTTGATTATTATTATGCTTCTATTTCTCTTAAGAGGTAGGCTAATAGAATTGCTATATAAAATATTTAGTATAAAATAGCCTTTAAATCGTATGTATTAACTATACTATTTTAGTATCTTATCTACTAATTTACCTCTTATAGTAACCCAATAGAAATGTTAGAGATTTTAGATAATAATAAAGAGAGTAATTTTAATAACGCCAACTCTCCTAAAAGCCCTCCTCTATCCTTTTATAATCCCCGCAGCCCTTATAAGCTCCGCAGTACGTAGATAGCCCAAGCTATAATATCTGATATTGATATAAATGAGCGCCTTCCTATTTAAGTACTATTAGCAAATAAATGGTACACCCTAAAAGCTGGTGCTTAGGAGAATATAAAGGAAGCTCGCCAGCGGATATATACCTATGTCCAGAATATTAAGGGTAGCTCTAGTATGCTGCGCGATCCGCTATACGCTCTATACGTTAAGCAAGACCATAAATATCGCGTTTATAAGCAGGACTCTAGACCTTATTTTAGAGGTATATACTCAAGATATCGCTTAGGTAGTAGGTTATGCGAAAAGGTATATACTATGTGTGCTAATAGTATACTATTATTCTATTAGCTAATACGCATATAGGATAGTTTGTTAAGACCAGAGCTGGTTATACCTTAGCGTAAAAAACGTACGCAATTAGCTTCTACTAGTAATCTAGCTAAAACACTTAGTAAGAAGGTATAATATCCGCATTTTAATAATACGGATATTACTAATATCCGTATAGCTTTATACCCGCACTATCCCCCCTCTAGAGACCTCCCCTCCCTTAAAGACTCCTACTCTTTTACTAATTCCTAGCACGTCTGGTGCTGCTTCTAGTACTTTTACTCGCACGGAATCTGTTAGGGTGTATTTAGCAATTGCTATTTCCACGCGCGTTAATATGGTTAGTAAACGGGTAACTAATATAGCGAAAGATGTTCGAGCTATAGACCGCCGGTTAAATGAGTTTGGAGATTCTCTAAGTAAGGTAAAGAATAAGCTTGCGTTCCTAAAGCGTGGTGTTACTACACTTATACGTAACGCTAGGTTGCCAGATATAGAATTTAAGTAGATATAGGTTAGCTGTTGCTACGGGTTGGCTATTATTACAGGTTTAAAGCAATAAAATAGTAGTTCTTACCTCTCTACTACTATGTATGAATTAAGTCTCTGCCTTGCATTTAATAGATATACTTAATTAATATTATAATATCCGTATAAGCTAGGATAAAGATGTCCGTATAAGCTAGGATAAAGATATCCGCACAAGCTAAGATAAAGGTATTTATATATTCGCACTGCTAATATTTACTAAGGTAAGTCACTATAGTAGCGATTATTTGTTAGTGTGCTGTTTTGATAAAATTTACAGATTGGATATTTACCTTAAATTAACCTCTATATGTCTTCTTCCTCTACTAACCTTCTACCTTATAATACCGCACCATAAACTTTATCATTGTTATTTTATCTACTGTCCCTTAGCATTCTACTATCTATAATGCCTTTATTTACACCTGTAAACGATGTTAATGCAAACAACAGCAGCTAGGTAGTTAAGGAACTTAATATACGCGAAATAAACAAGGATGTTGTTAAGCACGCTATAGCTGCTCTTACTAAGCCTTTAGACTCTGTTTCTAAAGAGTAAGCTTTCTAATACTAAATTATGCCTGTAATTAATGTGATTTTAGAAAATATATACTAAAGCGCTCTTTATAGGATTTAGTAGACGATAAAAATATAGATAGAGCGAAATCTACTAAAAATCCACGCACCTCTTCGCTGCCTGCCTTTCCGTTGCCTATATCTTTGCCGTGGACTACTTTGTTGTCCGCTTTTTTACTGTCCGCCTCTCTACTGCCGCCACCTAATGCTTCTGAAAAGAGGCTTAATAAGGCCTATTTATCTTCTTTTCTTAGAAAGTAGGCTGAAAAGGCTGCTGATATAAATCTGAAGGCTAAGATAGCCATTAAATTGTATATATTAGTTATACTGTTTTAATGTCTTATTTACTAATTTACCTCTTATAGTAATCTAACAGAAATGTTAGAGATTTTAGATAACAATAAAGAGAGCAATCTTGATAACGCCAACTCTTCTAAAAGCCCTCCTCTATCCTCTTATAATCTCCGCAGCCCTTATAATCTCCGCAGCACTATAAATATAAACAAGCGCCTTTCTATCCAAGTGCCATTAGCAAATAAATGGTATGCTCTAAAAGCTAGTGTTTAGGAGAATATAAAGGAAAGTTGCTAGCGGATATTGACACACGTCTAGAATATTAAGGGTAGCTTTAGTAAGCTGCGCAATCCGCTATATACTCTATGCGAGAAGCATGGCTATAAATGTCGTGTTTATAAGAAGGACTCCAGGCCTTATTTTAGGGGTGCGTGCTTAAGATATTATATAGGTGGCAGGTTATGCGGAAAGGTATATGCTAATAGTATACTATTATTCTGTCAGCTAACACGCGTATAGAAAAGTTTACTAAATTTAAAGCCGGTTACACCTTAAGGCAGAAAATGTGTAAAATTAACTTCTGCTAATAATCCAGCTGAAACGCCTACTAAGAAGGTATAGTATCTATATATTAATAATACGGATATAGCTAATATCCGCATAGCTTCGTTCTCGTACCATCCCCGCCCGCGCCACTACGCCTCCCCCCCCCTACTAAGACCTCCCCCCCTATTAAGACTTCCACTCGTAGTAATATACGCGGCCGTAGAGGCACCCGCTCTGCTGCTGCTCCTCTAACTCTTTTACCAATTGCTGGCACGCCAGGTGCTGCTATTGCTGCTACCGCTTTCACTAGCACGGAATCTGTTGGGGTATATTCGGCGATCGCTGTTTCTGCGCGCGTTAATATAGTTCGTGAACGGGTAACTAATATAGTAAAAGATATTCGAGCTATAGACCGCCAGTTAAATGAGTTTAGAGATTCTCTAAGTGAGATAAAGGATAAGCTTAAGTTCCTAAGGCGTGGTGTTACTATACTTATATGCAATGCTAGGCTATTGGATATCAAATAAGTGGATATAAGTTAGCTGTTACTACGGGTTAGCTGTTGTTACGGGTTTATAATAATAAAATAGTAGCCCTTACCTTTTTGCTACTATATATGTAGGAATTAAGTCTCTGCCTTATATTTAATAGATATACTTAATTAATATTATAATGTCCGCATAAGCTAAGGTGAAGATATCTATATAAGCTAAGATAAAAGATATCCACACAAGCTAAGATAAAGATATTTATATATCCGCACTATAAAACAGCTAATTGCTATGTTATATACTACGCACTAAGAAGATTATATACTGGCTAAAATTAATATTAATAAAAGAACTCGCTTAATATAAAGATAGAAACGTACTATAAGCCTAAGTATTTAAAAGTCCTCTAGCATATTATCTATAGCCTTATTAAATCCGTCCTTATAAGGGTTGTACAGTAAACCGCTAATATAAGACATCCGTATATTAAAATTAGTAATGCTGCCCTATAAGAGCTGCTCTAATCTAAGTTAAAGAATAGTAGGTGCCTTAAACCCAACGTCCTATATACGCTGACGCATAATCGAGTTCTTAGTAATTATATCCGTAAGGGACTGGATATTAACCATAGGAGATTTGATTATATAATTAAATATTATCTACTTACTAAATACGCTCTTAAACTTAGCATGAAGAGGTCTAGTATAGCTTATAGTAAGAACACTCCACCTAAATAGAGAGTCTATTCTAAAGGTTGAGTTTCCGCGTAATCGGAGTAGCTCCTTTAGCTAAAGATTTAGTAGTTTATTAAGTTAATCAGCTTTAAAAAAGCTATTTAGCTCTCCGCAATTATTAATTAACCTGTTCGCAAATATGGCCCGCTAAAGTACTAGATTATATGCCTCCGTTGTAATTAACCTCTAGAAGTACATTATTTTAGATATATAGTTATTACTCCTTAATCCAGCAAAGTAAAGGCAAAGGCGGGCAATTGTACGCTTTAGAAGGCCAATATCCGCATACTTAATAGCGTATTTTAACACTTTATATATTTTAACCACCTGTAGATACCGAATATGATTAAAGAACTCTATGTCAATAATTTAAGCGGGCTGGCTTGTAGTAGCGGAGCTAGGTTCTATAAGCAATTAATCTATAATCTAAGAACCTCTACAGGCGGAGGTTTGCGGAGGAACTAATTTATTAGCCTTATAGCCGACTTTAGAGCTGAAACCCGCTACGCGGATATCCTTAATATGCTATAGAAACTGCTCGGGCGTTAAGGACCTAATGTATCTTTTAACCGCGCCTTCTTTGTAGATGTTAAGCCTATTGCGGATATGTGTTAAGAAGAGCGCAATAATACGCGTATTAAAACTATGCAGTACTAGCTCTTTAAGATAGTGGAATAGAGGGCGCTCTATAGGAATATTTTATCGCCTAAGGTGATTTATATAAGTATAAAGCGTAGAGTACTGCTACGCATATTACTCACTACCAAAGAAAGTCCTTATAATTGTATATAGAAAGTTTAACCGGAGGTGCCAGAGACCTGGAATAGGTAGTACCCAACAGTAGCTATTATATAAGAGCGCAGCCTCCACCCGCTCCCGCTTATAGGTATGGATAAGCTTTACGGTTTTCTGGTTACTGTATACTAGATATAATCGGTCCTGGAAATCGTTGTTATAATTAAGCTGTAGTTACTCTAGGAAGATCGTCTTAAGTACGCGGTAGTTACCATTTATAGAAGCCTCGCTCTCTATAATAGGGCCTAGGTTTACATATATTGTCTTTATAGATAGCAGAATATTAATCTCTAGCATACGTGGATATTTAAGCTCGGTGTTAGATTTAAAAATACTATTTATAGCAGTTGGATACGTGCTTTAGAGAGTATCTGCAATTATAAAAATAGATATCCGATTTTAAATGCTATTATATATATTACCTAGCGCCTTGGCAATATTCTTAATCTAAAGCTGCACCTGGTTATACAGTATACTTTAAAGAAGGCTACTAGGGGGAATACAAGATCCGCGGACAAGCTTTCCGGTAGTATGGGAATGGAAAACACTAGTATCTCTAATTAACTAATATCGCGTTCGCTTAAGGTAGTTAAAATTATTATATATAATATAGATATTATTAAGAGCGGACATTAATTGGAGGTAAGTCTTTAATAATATTAGCACCAGTATATCTACTGCTGGTATTATAACCTTCCTTAAAGCGTTTAGCCAATTCTATCTTTTGGTAGTTAAGCGTTATATATCCGTTAATAAGTCCTAGTTTATAAAGCAGTGATAGAACCTAACGCTTTATACTTATACCTTAAAGATAAAGACTAAGGAGCTAAGTAAAATAGTTAGTAGAGCTTCGAGCGCGGCCTAATAAAAGGATGGATGTAAGAAGAATAACCCGCCCTAGGTGCGGATTTCGTAATTTATTAGTTCTTAACTGTGCTAATAATCCTTCTATTAGTTGGTAGAGTAGAGGGGTATATTAACTAACTGCCTTATAGCCCTGTAAGAGTTAAATGTCTTTAAACTCTAAATCTGACTTTTATGGGCTAAAGATAACCGTCTTTTGCTAAAGATCACAAAGCTCTTTATAAAGGATATTTATAATCGCATTAACTAGTTCCGAATAGATATCCGTAGTCTCTATAATTGTATTACGGATTTCTTCGTCTCCTAGAAGGGTAGCAATAAGCCTCTTTACCTTCTTCTTTTTTACCTTCTTTTTTTGCACCTTATCTGTTATTACGCCTTTTCTTTTATTAGTATTAAACTATAGCTATGCTAAAGAAAGGTTACTAAAGAAACATTACCAGTTCTATAAATGCTCTAAAATAACTCTAACCTTCTCTTTCTTTGTTACTGGGCGCGATATCCGCTCGGCGGATGCTCTAGTTGGTATTTAGATAGGCGTCCGCTGGTTAACTAATATTGTGTTTATAGAGGGGGTAGGTAATTTAATTGTTGACATATTACCCGTTTGGCGGCGCTTTCTGTTTAACATTGCGGGGGCTAATGGGGTAGATATATTAATTAATTATAAAGCTGCTTCTGTGGATTAATTTAACGGTATTTCTAAGATAATAGCTGTTATGGGGGGGTAGATCAATTTCGTTTAAGAAGGTGACTGCTCTATATACAAATAAAGTCGGATTGCTTAAGAAACGTTGGAAAAGTCTCTTAGACCATAGAATTAGCTTTTTGACAAAAAAGGTTAGCGATATCCGCTTGCGGATATACGTATGTCCGCTAACTGATTCTATGGTCTGAGCTTGCTGAGGTAAAAGGAAACCAGCTACGCGTATGGCGTAGCGCTTGTAACGGGAGTCCTGTTACACTTACGTTACACCATCCTGCGCCATAAGATAAAAATATTAAAAGTCCGTTAATCTAGGGCTCCTCATTGGCTGAAGTCTTATTGATAACGTAGTACATTCCTAGGTAGTCCCTCCAGCCGCCCACCTACTCAGCGATTTCAATTATTACCTTTCTTATTAATCGCTCGCCCACCTCTTTTATTATAGAGCTTAAGTATAAGCTCATTTACCTTGAGGCATTTGTGCGAGCTATTACACTAAATAATCTAGTAGCTGTATGTAAGAGTATATATCGTCCAGAAGTTATCGCCAAGGACTAGCCAATTAGGTGGCTAGGAATTACCAGTACTTAGATATTTGAAGCTAGTGATATTCGATAATTATTATAGAAAACGTGTATGTATATTTAATCTAGGGAGCTGAGTTAATCGATATAAGGCCGCCAGCATTCACCCTTTCTGCAGAACGGTATTTTACATACGCTACAGCCAAATTGAGTCCTGCGTAGCCTTTGTTCTGGTGTTCTGGTGGTCTAGTGTTTATGCACGGTCCACGTCTTTATCGATAAGCTCCGGACACTAGCGGGTTAAAGATGTTGAATCCCTCAACAGTCGCGATAGATTCGCGAGCACTATCTGTCTTTTTAGCCATTTAGCGACGTGGAGCGAGACGCGTTACACTATACGATAACAAGGAAGTTTAATACTTTTATCTATTATATAAACGGAATATAGTAAGACCAGTTGTCTAACAGTCAGCCTAGCTGCGAGCTTGAGCCTCATAGCTGACTGACTGCGTCAATTGGATCGCTTGCTGTCCGCTGACTGTTAGATAACGTACGCTAACTGTTACGCTGTCAGCTAGCTGTCCTAATTAGGAAATTAGTATAGACTTCGTAGTGTTTTATTGCGGATTTTTGGCAGTACCTCTCTATATATAAATATTAATACTACCTAATTAAAATTTAGCCCTAATTTATCTAATACAGTATTTAAATATAGCTAAATTCGTCCTGTGCACTTATAGAGGCTTAAAAAGGTAGATCGAATGGTCGGTAATAAGGGCTCCAGAGGCTCTATTAAATATATCTTACTAAACTAACTTCTCTGCCTCTATAGTCGGCTTATAGCTAGTAAGATTAATATTTAAATAGTTAGCCCACGAACTCTACGCGGTACTAAAGGGATTAAATAACGCGTAGATTATAAATTTAATAAAAGAATAAAGTAGAAGAAGAAGCTTTACTACCTAGCTAATATATATTATATAGGTAATAAAATAGTAAATTCTAGTACGGGAGAACGTGTTTACGGTGCATAATAGAAATATTAGGGGAAATGATTAATTTATATCGATAGGGAGAAGGGTACTTAGGCAGTCTCTTTAAGCTTATAATGTATATATAATAGATTATATAATAGTACGCGGGCTATCTTATAGATATCTTCTCGGGCTATTAAGCCCTTAGTTAGATTCTTCCTTATAGGGCCTTTTATATTTTTTTTCCGCTAGCCTTATTAGTAGTCTAATAATTTACTATCCCTTAGACTAGTACAATTCGTCCTACCGTTATCGATAAGAACTAGCCAATAGGATCAATAGGATCAAGGCTCCGTGATAAAAAAATATAAGGTCGTAGAATCTGCTGATTTCCGTATACAATTGCTATATACACCCAATTTTTGGAGTCAAGTCGCTTAAGATAAGGTAACTAATATCTATCGCTTCTGTAGAACGGAATTTTGCAAACAGCGAGGTTTAGAGGAAGATTTAGGGTGCTATAGTTGTTAAAATTCGTGATATAGAAAGGCTCGAAGGAAGACAACGGCCACGGCTTCGGGGGGTTCTTTGGCCTTTCGAGTCGGTGGAATTGAATATTGAGTTGGTGGAACAAAGTCTATATCATTAGAAGTACGATTAGAAGGCATGTATAATATCTGAATCTATGTAGGTAATACGCGTACTTTTGATTCTAGTATTTTGGTATTCTGCGCACGGTCCAATTATCGTAGGACGCTACCAGCCCAAGGGATAGCTAAGCGAGAGATTTATATAGGTTTCTTATTTCTTAGCGTATAATTAGCCAATCAGATCTTAGCCAAAGATCTAAATATCCTTAACTTCTACCAAAAGCTTTAACTTACTACCAAATTTTACCACTAAGGCAGCGAGCTGTTAGCTAGCTGCAGTCTTATAGCTGACTGACTGTCACGACTCTATAAGCTCGCTGACTGCTTACGTTATCAGCCTCTTGGCAGCGACGCTGTCAGCGACGCTGACTCTTGGACACACTGTCAGTAAGAGCTCCGTAGCGCTCATAATCTACCCAGTATATAAATATAGCTCTCCTAATCCTATAAAGTTAATCGTACGCCGAGAGGCCTTATTTGCTAGAGGCTCTGCTATATAAAGTTATTTTCTTTTTTTTCTTAACCAATTGTAGGTAGTTGCACACTTTAAAAGAGCGATTCATACATTTGCAATGGATCTATTTTCCATTTATCAATACCCAGTTCCCTCCGTTGCGGCTCTTAAATTACAATATACTGGGAAGAATATACAAGATGTTGATCCGCCTGCTGCAATTATCGATCGCGCAGTGGTGAGAGAAAACTGCAATGCAATGCTGCAAGCCTCGACGAGGCTATCAATAGGCTTTCGGGCACATGTCAAAACCCACAAAGTAAGTATCTACTTCTTTTCTTTGCTTGTTTCAGCCTCATTCGTCTTGGAAACCATGTGCGTAGATTTTAGCAAATAGTGGAAGATATTTCTTGACTACTTTCGCAAGTTCATCGCAATGTGCCGCAGCAGATATGCTCTAGAACCTAGAATTCTTCAGAGTTACAGCCATAGTATAAGTACCAACAGAATATCCCACAATAGCCCAAATTCAGCGTTACCTTCTTTTTTTTAATCAACAGGCTCTGAAAGTCTCCGATACTAATAGAGTAGAATATTTACTAATTTCGTCCTTTGTAGACAACCGAGCTGGCACGCCTCCAAGTTGGCGAAGATGTCCCTGCTCATTTCATTGTTTCCACCATCATGGAGGCAGAACAATTACTGCCTTACTTACTAGAGTGTCAGGCACAAGGAAGATCGACTAGCGTAAGTTTCCTGAATTCGCGCAATGCACGACTTTTTTAACATTTCTCCCATTTAGGTGCTTTATGGAATGCCGCTACCACCATCGAAAATGAAACGCGTTATTCAACTTGCCAGAAAACTCAAACCATTAACTGTCCACGTCCTGCTCGACCATCCAGAAACGTATGACCAATTCTCCAAAGTTTTCGATGGTGGTCCCGAGGGGCCTTACATTGGTGCTTTCATCAAAATCGATACAGGCTATCATCGCTCCGGCCTTCATCCGAAATCTAAGCTGCTACATCAACTTATTGAGTGCATTCGCGCGGGCGAAATCAGATACCTGTTTCTAACAGGTTTCTACAGTCACTTGGGTAACAGCTACGGAGGAAACTCTGGCACCGATGCTCTAATGGGATTGATGACCGAGATCAGAGAGCTAAAGGCGGTAGCAGATGTCGTAAATCAGACAGGCGTCGGAGACAGATTTACACTTTCGGTCGGTGCAACACCTACAGCAACAGCGACACAGAACATGTTTGATTCCTTTGATGCCTCCGGCATGACAGCAAAAGAAGCAGTTTCATTGATTGCGGCCGTGGGGAAAAAGTATGATCTCGAGCTCCATGCCGGTGTCTATCCTTTGCTTGATCTTCAGCAACTAGCTACACATGCCCGTCCTGCTGAGATACCGAAAAGTTTGCGCCCCACGAATAATTCAGTAAACTGTTTGGCTCCATTATCAACCGCAAACATTGGTCTTCGTATCTTGGTGGAAGTTGCGAGTATTTACAACGAACGGGACAAACCGGAGGCTTTGATCGCAGCTGGATCACTTGCACTAGGCAGAGAGCCCTGTAAGAGTTATCCGGGCTGGGGTGTTGTCACTCCATGGCAAGGTAGTGCTCAATCGGCGCAAGAAGCCGTTTTCACTACATATGATGAGGTAGGCAAGGCCGGTTGGATTGTTGGTAGAATCAGCCAAGAGCATGGGATTCTTGTGTGGGAAGGCGAAAATTTTGGAATGAGGGAACTTCATGTTGGTGAGAAGCTTTTGCTATGGCCGAACCATGCCTGCATTGCAGGTGCGGGTTTTGGTTGGTATCTCGTCGTAGATTCAGACTCGGTCAATGCTGACGAGATCGTTGACGTGTGGGTGCGATGGCGGGGATGGTGAACTATGCCGTGATAATACAGTCATTAAAGAGTATGAAGGACCGTGCGTCGGACATTAGAAGTTTAATTATACTAGTATAAAGAGCCTGCAATGCTGAGAATAGATCATTACGAGCGACTATTAATATTTTGACCCTGGCCTTCTCTTTGGGCTTGGCCCTGGTCTTGACCTGAGAATGGAGCATGCAATTGGGGAGGATACGACGGAGGAAACTGTGCTGGTGTTTCCCATTTCAAACTGAAGGCAACGCTCGCCAAAGTCTTAACTTCAGTCAAGATCTGTGATAACATATTTCTTTGGATAGCGCTCTCATTTAGTGCCCTCTTCTCGAAGCTCTCCCTGTCTTGACGGTTCTTATCATGGAAAGCAGCAGAGCTTGTTCGCCATGTCTCTTCTCGTTCGTCATGAGCGTCTGAGGCAATCCGCCTGCACTCCTCCACCCAGCGGACCTGATTCGATAGTTGCTTCACTTCTTTGCGTATGGTGTCCGATAAGTTCGTAAGCCCAACATATTCATCATGTTCTGAAGTTGCAAGAATTCCTGCAACTGGTCCTGGCGTTTCTTGAAGCCTACTACTGCTAGTCTCCGTGTACGAGATTTTGCTCGCCGCACCCCCTTGTTGCGTTGCCAATTGACCCAATTTCCCAAGTTCACACCCGTTCTTCTCACGCCACTGTTCTCGCCATCTTCGCAAGAGCCGTTGGACGTGATTTACGCACTCCGTCGTATCTTCATGTATATCCTCCCTTTGTTTTGTGAATAGCTCTTCCAATTCATGTTTTGTTATCGGAGGCATAATATCTTCGTTTCCACCCTCACTGATTCGAATGCGCTTCCTCGCGAGCGATACGCTTTCATCTTGGTCGTCGTTGTCTGTACTGATTTTCCGCTTACGCCTCGAGATTATGTCCTGCTCTAAGACCGAGTCGGATTCGCGAGCAATTGGTTTGTAAGAAGGCAGGGCTCCACTGTCCGCAGAAGCACGGTCATGACCTGCGCGAAGATGGCCATCCGTAGGTAGGTGTCCTTTCTTTTGCGCGATATTCACGGAAATTGGGTGTTCTTCTCCTTCCAAATCATGCACGAGCGATAGAATGTATGTTTGTGGGGTAGTGCTGTTGATCACCATCTCAATGCTGCCCTGAACATTGGCGGAGTAGCCGTCGCGTTCGTCAAGCTGGCGTTTAAAATCATTTATTACCTCAGTAAGCTTCTTAGCAGTCTGCGTAATTAATGGATTGAGCTCTGCTGGAACCACACTAGCCAAAGGGAAGAGTGGATTTTCATCTGTCGATGGCAATGGTGTAGAGAAAGGTGCAGTGTGGGACAAATCTGTTGTTGGATCGTGCGAGGATTGCATTTAATCAGATCGTGTGCGTAGCATTTAAGGAGGTAAGTGGTGGCTATTGTGCGGTCAATGATTAATGAGGCTTCTTCATCAATCCGATGTTAGCAAACGGTAGATAGATCTAGATGAAAGAGCGTAATGTCGGGATAAGCTCGCGGTGTTTGGTGGTTTCATGCGACGACGCGGGTAAAGACACAAAAATGGCCCGTAACGTTTAAGCGTCAGGGCTTGCATCGGAGAAAGAGACGCTTCAAGTCGCCCAATTCGAGGCTAAAAATACCCCATCTGCATACCCGTCGACGATCATCCACTCAGCTCTCTCCGCCTCCAAAATCTTATCTCCTAGAGCTGTAGGGTATGGCCCGCGGGCTGACCAACCTCGAGCAACCCCCCAAGACTTTCTCTTGCACACCCTCCCATCTCATCGAACGCCCCGACTCCGCATAGCCTGTCATCGCCCAGCTACAAGATGTGGACGGAACCTGCCTTTCTCCAATCCTGCTTTTGAGTTCTCCCCTCTTGTGGGTTGAACCCATTTGCCTGTCGTTCACTTTCTTCGAAGCGGGATTTACTGAAGCCCACTATACTTTCTTTTCAGGAGCACTCGGATGAGTCTTGTGCGAGCAAATCCGACTTCTAGTCCAGAACAAGTCTGACTACCCCTTGATCGGCCGATACCCTTCAAACACCTACGACACTACCATGGCACCGCGGCCGGTGAGAGAACAGCAGGACGATTACTATGGAAATCCTCATATTACAACCACAGACTTCGACGATAGCGAAGATGACGCCGAACAAGACGTGCCACAGGCCATTCCAATACACCCTCTTTCGTCAATGCAAGGTCCCTTCGAAGAATCCATGCTTGACTCCACAGGAGAAATCAACTCTACACTTTTCAAAGCCCCTAACATGAAGGCCGAATTGCGCCACCAGGTGCTATGCAAGATCGAATCGAAAGCACACGAAGTTGAATGGAACTTCACATATAACTGTTATTGGAGGAATAATTCAAAGGGGAAATTTCATCCTCTCCTGAAGACTGTCGCTCAAATCACTTTTGGAGTGCACCTGCTTCACCAACATCTGGAGAGATCAGTCTCAGATGTGGCAGACATTCTTTTAAAGCACGTGCATGAGTTGGATTCCTTCCTCCAGCGAGCGAATGAGGATATTGAGAGCAGCATCAAAGACATGCTATTCCGTCGCAACTGCTTGAAAGTTCCAATGGAGCACGTCAGCGAGTTCGACCGCCTCCTGGAGGATCGACAATATCGGGCACAGCTCCTTGAAGGGAACGACACAATTGAGCGTACCATCTCCCGAATGTCGCAGATGATGAATGACTACCTCGTTGACATAACAACCTTAAAGAACGCGAATAGCGAGCTGGGCCTATACCTGGGCAGAATTGGCGATGAATGGACGGAGGAAAATGAAGATGTAGAGCGAATCTATGCAGCGATGTGTGGGAATACCTTGGGCTGGGGCCAGTTCCTACAGAACCTAACCGCGAAGGCCGAGAAGCTAGGAGTGGTACTCGTACAAGTCGGCAGCTACTGCAACGAGATCGAGAAGCGTTGCGGGGCCGCCAGCAGGCGAAGCTTGGTGAGTTTTTTAAACTTCCATTACCATGCCGAAAGTATTTGAATGCTCAGGCAATCTTGTGCGACTGAACGATGGCTCGTTACGTTCAGACCTTTTTAGAACTTATATCGCCTTGTCTGGATGTATCTTTGCGCCTGCCTTGATTAGAGTTGATCTTAACTAACGAAATATGCTCTAGATCGCAAGTAGATCATCTTCTCGGAACTCGAACTCGCGGGATGCGTCACGATCCTTCCGAAGCTCGTCAGAGAATAAGCCACTACCAACAGTACCAGGCGACAGTAATCCAGTAGCGAAGGTTTCTCCACTTAGATCAAATTCAGCGCGCTCCACGTCTCATCCTAAATCCGAGAAGCGCCACTCATATCTAAAGAAAGAGGCTAAGGCGGCAGGCAATGCGGTACCACCAGTTGACGATGGCTCTGTTGGAAAGGATGCGTTTAGGGAGGAGAATACTGCTGAATTGGCCAAGTTTATTCGTACTACAGGGCCCTCACAATCGAACGCTGCCGGTCTCAATAGACATGCTCGTGGAAAAGATACCAGATCTGAAGATAAGCTCCGCATATCTGGAGAGGAAGACTCTCACGACTTGGAAAAGGAGGACAAGGCTTATGGAGGAGGCAGGACACAACACAGTGCAGACCACAGATCACATTTGAAGTCTTCAGAAAATAGCGCGAGCGATCTCAGCCCTTCGAAGCCAAGTGCCCGTAAGGGTAAGATAGTTGCAAACGGCGAAGGGAGCCCTCCACTAACTGCGCAAGACTCCGCCTACTCATCTGTATCCGCCGGATCTTTTGCCTCACCTGCAGCTGCCCAGCCTCCCCTGTTGTCTCCTCGCGCTACTTTAGGTCTCTTTCCTAGTAGCATACCTCCTACGCCGAAGTTTTCTCCAGTTGGGCGGAATGGATCTGCCGTTGACCTACCATCGTATACATCTTCAAACTTCCCTGACCAACGCTCCCGTTCACAGCTGGGTAGCCGCGGCTCATCCTCTAATCGTTTGCTCAAGATGGCGAGTCTTTCTTCATTGAGGAAATTTTTCACCAGGAAAAAAACCTCGCAATCCGGTTTAAGAGGCATTGATGGAATAAAAGAATGAAAGGATTATTATGTTGTTGGGCGGATTTTCAAAACAACCTGCTTCATTTCATTCCCGTTATATACCCCTAGCTGGCGTCAGTCCTCATTGGATGCACCTGGTGTTCCAGGAGCTTTCTAGCTGTTTCAGCTGCCACACACTACTTCTAATTTCTTTGTGTTTATAATGCGGCGACGATAGGGCGATGAAATCCCTGGCCATACAGCGACGAGTCGAATCTGCCGGTCAAGGGAGTTTACGTAATGACGCTGGATAGGTTGCTACTGGCCACGATCTTATAAGGTCTTTTGGCTAAGAGAGCTCATCTAACAGCGCTATTTGGCTCTCTTCCAGCTTCAATGCTCACTGTATCATTGCTGGTCCAAGTGGTTCTTTTGATAGTGTAATTTTGCGAAGTTCTAGAACAACTGATTGAAGGCTTTCTTTAAAGCAGTAGCTTGGATGTTTAAAGATTGTGCTTGCTTAGGTACCTAGGTAGCCAATCTCGGGAATGCAAGTGATGGCTGACGTTGCTTCCTGTCAGTCTTCAATTGTACATATCTTTTGTGGAACTCTTACCTATGATTGTAAGGTGGTTACCAAAATTGGCGGCGATATAAACAGAATCCGTGTCGACACCTCCCCCAACTTTTTTTTACGCGGCGTTACCTTCTCTTCCACAACGTTTACTTCATTTGTTCAACATTCTCACAGCACTCTGGTGGAAGCGGGGACTGTCATACCGTCACGACAGCATCACTTCCCAACACGTTCGTTTTCTCTCAACACTCACTCTTCTTCTCACTTCTCTGAAGATTTATTACTGACAGCACAAACGTTCAAGCTACGAATGCGGCACAATGCTTCTCACTGAGCGAGATCCAAATTTCAGTGGCCGGATGAGCAGGGCATCCAACATGTCCACTGGCTCGAGGGGCCTTCAAAAGGCCAACCCGGACCTTTTCTCCAATGCACCAGGAGTAAGGAGCATGCTCAGAACCTCAACCGAGCTCGGGGACATTGGAACTCTTACGTTTGACTCTTCTCATTTACCTTCAATGCCACAGGCTCCTCAATCTCATCGACGAAGTGGCGCAGCGTCACGTCTTTCCACGGGTTCAGCACACTCGCAGACCTCCAAACGAGCATCCAACCATCATGCACAGCCATCTGGATCCTCGAGTGCTCGTCGCTCTCTGACCAGGGATATAAATGTTCCTCAGTACTTGCCCGACACATTGTCGCCCACCGTGATGAGTCTACAAGGATCGTCACCACTGATTCCTCACGCACGACTCTCTAGAGATGGACGCTCCTTCTCAATGACCCACACTAGCCAGCCCACATGCACGCTTTCAAGTCATCGATCTTTTGCAAGTTTGAGGAACCATGATATCATTCATAGACCTCGATCTCCATATCGATATCCCACCCGACTCAGACGTCCTGGCTACCGTCCATCCTCTCCAGCAATGAGCGATATTACGGGGGCACAGCCGAGACATTACATGGGCAGCCGCTTGTTTCCAGACTGAGGGCTCTGTCCGGTGCATCAATTCATTCAGATGAACGACACCAGATGCCATTACCACAGGGTCGTAATCGATTGACTACTTCATTCCCAGCTCCTTCGGATATTCCTGTCCATCACATGTTCATTGGGCACGCCCGCAGAAATCACACACCTGCCAAGGAGTCCACGTCTAATGGCTCAATAGATTGACGTACAGATTCAGACGCACCTCCCTCCGATGCACCCTCGTCAGCACCACCACACCAAAGGATGGTACGTCCATGGAAGTCTTGGTCAGTCCCACTGGTACTCAGGTACTCGTTGCGAACACGGACTGTGTTGCAAAGGCGGACGCATCTACTGGTCCTCTTTGCTATGACTATAACGAGCAGTTCGATCGGGAAGCACTATGCAATCAAGATATTCCTCTAGGATTTGTCCATCGGATTAAGGCGATACTGGAAGAGCGCACGACGGTTGAGCAGGCATCCATGAAGGTTGAAGTGGATGTGATCCAAGATATTGCTGAATTACCTGCATCAGAGGTTGCTGAACTTCCAGCATCGCCTGTGCCGAAACGTATAACAAGAGGCTTGATTCTTGCGGCTATAGATCCAACATCATCTACCGGAGAAACCATAGCATCTGTTGAGGTCAAGACTTCCAACAAAACTGCTGGGGCGCTTTGGCCGACCTTGCTGATGACCATATCGAATCCTGCTGTGTGTCTGATGAAGTCCCGATATCTCCTCCCTCCGAAAGTGCAGACAAACGTCAAAGTACGATATCTGATGCTACATCAGGCAACTCGGCCTTGAGTGCCCCAGACTCAGATATTGAATTTGCAGTCAGGGACTCGATTCCAATGGCCAATGCGGTGGAAGAAGCCCAGGGTGTTTCTTGTCATGATGAGGCTCAACAAGAGGTTACCGAACTGCCCGAAAAACCATCTTCTATCGAGGTCGATCATGCCTCGGAGACATCTGATGGCAAATCGTTCAAGGCGTACAAAGAATCCGACTCTAAATCGTGCAAGGTCTCCGATGGGAAGTCGTTTAATACCTGGAAAGACACGGTCACTCCAGACATGGTTACGCCCATCCCTACTCCAAGACCGAGTTCAAGACCAGGTTCGACCTGCGTCAAAACTAAGCTCAAGACCAACTTCTGCGATGGCATCGACGTCTTCATCTACAGAGACAATTCCTCGACCACCATGTGATTCCTCTACGCGAGTCGAGCTCTTCCAAGGAAGCACAGCGGACCCAAGCCGTTGCAGACCTCTTAGTACGTCTGTCGCATCCAATGCGATTCACCAGGGAGCAGCTTATATCAAAGCAAGTGGCGCTGGATAAGGTTACTGCAAACCTGCAACCATCAAGCACTCCATGTCCAGTCCTAGAGGCCCAATCGACTCCTCCTTCGGAGGATATTTTGCGAGTTTGGACGGTCTTGAAAAACCCGTGGAGAATATGCAGCCTACTCCTATTATGGACCTTGTTCCCGCAAAGCAAATGTACTCGCCTAGGGAACTTATAGTTGAGATTGACAACTTGACTATTCCCTCCATTGGTGGGTTGACTCAACGTCTTTTGGAGTTCTTGCCTTCTCTAAAGAGGTTTTATAACGGTGGGGACAAAGATATGAATAACGAAAACGATATTATGGAACATGCATTAGAAGAGATCAACGAAGTTGGAGGTCCTGCCTTAAACTCTGCGCAGTCATTAGCGAGACTGAGGCCAATGCCTGTCACTGACGATGGCTTGTATGAGGAGATGACACAAAGATGTATTGGAGTCGCGTCTAGTAGAACTTACCAATTCTGCTAAAGGTTGCAATGCATCACTGTATTCAAAAAGGTCGGTTAGCCAGTCGTCGTGGAAAATCTCCTTTAGCAGAATTCGAAGCTCCTATGCCAGCAGTTCTGCGTACGACATCTCTCTCCCTAGGCGGTAACAAAGACCATAGGGCCTCTTTCGAGTCGAGGCTTGCTCGTCGGTCTCTCCGGTCATTGGTCAATTCTACTACTGACCGTCCATGGAATGTGGACAAGAACTACCCATGGACAAACAATATGCCTGCCATTGATATCAGTCTCCCTGCCCCAACTCATCTTCGTGACGCTTCCAAGCCTCGTGCATCAAGTCTTCGCCTTTCAGGATCGTCTGATGGCTCCCAATCGGATTATGGGGTCTATGATGAAAGTGCAGTTTCACCGATTATGGGTGAGAGCGCTAGATCCGGTGACCCTTTTAAGCACACCAGAAAAGCCAGCAAACACAGCATTCTTGGGTCTATCTCGCGTATAATTGGAATCCACTCTGGCCCCTTCGGTGCCACCGGATATGCCATCGGGCCAGACAGTCTTCGTAACGATGACCGCAGTGTCGGTCCTGGCGACCGTTATCCCACCACCGGCCTCACTCTTCCCTCCACACTCAATCTCGAAGAAGTCCGCAGTTTTTTCTCTAACGACAGCTCGCGCAGTCAACGAGGTGGTAGCTTTCGCAAGCGCCTGACGCATTTGAAGGCCAAACTGCCTCCTGTCGCACGTTCTCATTCGGCACTTGAGAATCATTGCTTGCAGAATGAAGATGGGTCGTCGAAAGACTCGAGGTTTGTGATCCGTCTAGGTGGCAGCATGCACACATATGATGGCACGGTCGGGATGTCGAGGATGGAGTTCAGTTCGCAAAGTGGTTGAGAAGATCAAGACGCTGTGGTTTCGTAGTGGAGAGCTGCTTCGGAGCATGAGTGGACGTCGAAAGCTATCTCAGGAGGCGCGTGACTGGCTTCAAGACAGTGAGGTCTATTCAGAGACTTGAAACACAAGTAGAAGTGGCGGTATATGGTATGAGATTGAAGTAGATAGTGAAACAAAAGCTGAAGGAGGAAGTTGGAAGAGAGTGGAATATTCACTACTATGGTAATGGAGAAGGAAGAACGCCCTAGTGGCGCTAAAACATGGGATGACTCTATTGCGGTCTGCTTTACCTGCAGCAACTCTTGTCTGTTGTATTTTCTCTTCACATCCTTGCACATGACTCCTTTCATCTGTTCTCGTCTTTACGTCTGACACACTTCCACGACATGTATCTTCTCCGTACCGCTTTAATGTCAATCTAATTAAGCTTCTCGCCGAAGTCCTAATTCAAATCAGAAATAAACTTTACGCAGATCCGTGGTTCTGAAATTTGTGTTCTCTCAACCAGACCCACAATCCGTTTAGTTTTCCCCGATACCCTGGGTGGCTCTAATGGCCGAGCGTAATTGCCTGCATCCTCATTGCACACTGCTGGAGCAAAGTTTGGTGCGTTGACGCACATACAACCGTCACGCCGCGATCCAGAGCGCTGCAGTCAATCGGGGATAAGCTCTGGCTAGCGAAAGTGTACTAGGCGCGCACTGTGCTCGAGTGAAAAGGTTTTGCTGTACTCTCTGACCTGCGTGTGCATATATTCTGGCTGCTTTTGCTCTCCGTGTTCTGTACATTTCCCACTTGCGTTCACTGTCTGAAGCAATCCCACACCTGCTTACCACCACAGCAGCAGCTCCAGCAACCACACCAGCTTCAGTAGCAGCAGCAACAAAAACAACAACAACCATGCCCCCCAATCAAACCCCCCACCGCCGCTGGTCCTGGCTGAAATCCCTCAAGGGCCCAGGGAGAGCCCGCGCCGCCTCCACCACCGCGCCCGACGCCCCCGCCGAGCGCCCGACCACTCCCCCCACCACAGCAGAGCTCCTCCCCCTCCTCCTCCTCCACACCCACCGCCACTCCCTCAGCCACCTCTTCCCGCGCAAGAGCTCCTCCACCTCGCGCAGAGCCAGCGCCTCAACCTCGCAGACCACGCCCCGGGACTCGCCCCTGCCCCCTCTCCTCCCCTCCTGCGTCCCAGAACCCTTCCCCTCCCTCGAGGACCCCGCCTTCCCGTTCGGCGCGCCCGCGGCGCCGGGTAGCCCGCGCGGCCGCAGTCTGGGCAGCGTGAAGGGCCGGCGGCGGCAGCGGGAGCGGGAGCGGGAGCAGGAGCTGGCGCAGGAGTGGGAGGAGGTGGAGCGGGCGCAGAGGGAGCGCGAGGTGGTGTGGTGTCTAGGGCTCGAGCGGGAGGCGCCGCGGATGCGGTTCGAGAACGTGGATTACAAGGCGAAGAAGGTGGCGGCGCGGGCGAAGAGCATGGAAGAGAAGGAGAGGCGGGCGCGGGAGGGGGAGTGGACGGAGGAGGAGCAGGAGCAGGAGCAGGAGCAGGAGCAGGAGCAGGAGCAGGAGCAGGAGCGGAGCGGAGCGGGGGGCGTGTTGGATGAGGGGATCGTGCGGAGGAGGGAGAGTGAGGCGGGTGGGCGCAGTTGGTCGTTGGGTTCGTTGTATGATGTGTTTATGGATGAGAGTGAGTTTGGGTTTTTGGGGGCTGCGCCGCTTTGAGGATGAGGTCCTGGGGAGTTTCACGTGGCCTTCTGGGCGGCAGCGATTATGGCTTTCGAGCCTTGGATCGCTTCACGGAATAGATGGGTATGCGACGACACTTTTGTGGGGATCGTGGACGGCTACAGCATGATTATGACATTGTTTTACGGGTTCTTTAAAAAAAAGGACGATCTGGGTATCAAAACACGGCACCTCCGATGATAAAGACACGTTCTTCTTCACGCCTGACCCACTGGATGATTTTATTTGCTGCCTGAGCAAGCGCAGCACGTGAGGTGGTTGCCGGAGCCACGCAGTACAGTTCGAACAGCGGAGTCGTCCACGCGAGGCTGATATGGGTGGTTGAAGTACTATGATGGATTTTGAGATGCGTAGGACGAGTATGCATATGAGTATGCAGCGTATTGTACAAGTTGAGCAGTCTATGATCGGTGGGTTAGCAAACATCATTACTTCCGTGGAACATTGCTTATTCTGGTAGCATAATTATAAGGCTGAGTGCAGAATATGCGCCGTAAGAGCACTTTTAACGTAAGGAAATTGCCATATACATACCGCCTTCGGTCTAGTGCTGTAGTGAAGAAAGGTTCAAAAGATGGCATAGTGAATTGCACGTTCCCACGTGACTTGTAGAGAAAGTGGCGTAAGGGAGAACCCGGCACAATATCCGTGCATGAAGGGCGGCCTTTCTTTACAGCAGTGCGAATCAGGTCTATACTGCTGTTTTTCTGCAATTGCTGCAACTTCGGTCAGCAATTGGTGTAACTCCGGGTCAGGAGTGATGCTTCGGGCGGAGATAACGGGGATAGCTACCTCGACTAGATCATCTCGCATCTGCCTCAACTCGAAAAATCCCTCCTTGTTGGCACTAATGAGCAGGATAGCAACCTCGCCCTGTGCCCCAGCTGACGATGCCGGCCGCTCTTGGACTTGCTTGCTTGGGTTGTCCAGATTCAAGAAGCTAACGTACATGTAGAGGTAGCCGGTGTTGTTGAAGCCTGGGAGACAAAGGGGTATCCAGTTCTCACCGCCCCCTGCTTTGACGCTTCCAGCCTCGAAAAGCATATTAAAGATTAAGTGAAGGTCGCCAGGATGAAGAGAGTGTTTCTTCGGCCTCACAACGCTGACGAGTTTCCCACTGGCCACTATCAAGCCGTAGAGCAAATTCTGACTCCTTGTCTTGAGTAAGGTATTATTAATGACTTGTCGATGGGACTTCCGCAGTTTCAAGCACTCCAGTGCCGATAGAAGAGTCGACGGTGACCCTCGAGTAAAGCCATCCGCGAGTGCAGAGAGTAATGTCTCCGTACCCTGAAGAGGCCTGCGAAGGTCGTACGATGGTCTGTTCGAGAACATCCTCTCCATACTTGGCAGAGTTAAAGTGGATAGAATCTGCATGTACAGCGCATCAAGTTGTGAACGTAGCTGGGCATCACTCTCTCCTAAACGAGTGATAGCAACGAGATTTAGAGGGCCCTTGGTCATGACAACGAATCGAACATCTCCAGCCGTGAACCCCCTAAGCACATCATGTGCTCCTTGATAGAATGAGATGATAGTCTGCACCACACCGATGTAATTCGTTATCAGCTGGTCATCGCCATGGCGGCTATAGATTGGCTTGCCGGCAGAAGACAGGATGAGGAAATGCTTTAATTTCGATCTCCATTGATTCATTACAGCTTCTATAAAAAGACAAGAAATCAGCAGGCGCTCCTAACATCCGGAAGATCATCTGACCTTCATTCGAGCCATCTGCCTTCATCTCCTCGACTTCGTCGAATTCGTGCTCGAAAGCATCCTCAAAGTCTGGGTCGTCGGGAAATATTCGTTCAGAGTGACCGCTCAAGCTGCCGAAACGGTGGCCCAGAGACTTGAATATTGCCTTGTCCTGTCCATATAGCACCTCACCCAACAAGCTCTCGGCATCTCCTCCCACTTCAATTGTGGGCGCAAAGCTCTTGATGCTTGCACTGTCACCAGCCTCGCTCCTACTGCGATTTACGCCAAGCCCCAGATAACTCTTCTGTTTTGATGCATCCGAGGAGACTGTGTCCTTTGGCTCATCACTATATGACTGGGTATCTGCCAGAGATAACTGTATAGTCGCCTTCGATTGTAAGGGCGGCCTTGACGGGTTCAAAGAGCCTGATGTTTGCGGTCGTCCATCAAGCAACTGGAGATTCTTCGGTCGTGGAGGAAGCGGTGGTGGTGTCCCTTCTCGCGAAGGGTGCTCTTCGCCAGTAGATGTGCTTGGAACCCTGCTCTGCTCTACGTCGATCATATGAGAACCGAAGTCCTTCTTGTCAATGCTGTGGTCTCGTTTGGGTATTCCATTTGCGGAGTTCGCTGGAGAATTTCCCAGAGATGCTGGGGTTTGAGGTTTCGCACTTCCATCCATAGAGGATACCTCAGGTATCGAGAAACAATCAGCGGTGGCAACAGTAAATCGTGAGCTGTGGATACGCCATGGTTGCGGTAGATGTTGAGGGAGATTTCTTCGATGACGCCTGTCGAGCGTACAGTGCGCACGGGCCCTTTACCTGCAAACATGTTTGATGCAGAAACGAAGTTCACTTATATCCCTCCCACAATAATACTCATAATTATCTTCTGAAGCATACGTGTTGAATTCAAGCACACTTCCAGCAGACTACCAAAAAAAGGACCGTTCGTAGTCTCCTCTAACTCACGACGTGAGTTCGCGCAGAAGTTCCCGGAGCTGCTTTATCTCATAAATCCGACGCTTCGCAGAAGATTTAGGTGACTCGGGGCAACGCACGGGCTGACTCCTGCGAACTCCTAGACCAATCAGAACCGTGAACTAGTTTCAGCCCCCTGCCTACCCCCTGCCTACCCCCTGTCACCAGCAATCTTCTGCGAAGCGTCTGAGAGCTTATGGGCCTCGTTTTGGTACAAACTGCACGTTTTAAAAATCGAATTTTGTATATTTCTATAAGCGACGTCTTAACCACAAGAGTTATTATATTTTTTATGGATGTAATAGATTCTTTAGGTAATTGTATATATATATTTATAGATTATAACCCCCTACTAAGAATACTAGGGTGCGAGATACATCGTCGCAGAACGTAAGTTAGATTTTGAAACGCATCTTCGTAGATTTTAGACCAAAACTGACCGACTACCTATGTCCAACTTCTTATATAATAAAGCTACGATATCGCCACAACGTAGAGGCGATAGAGGAGATAAAGGGCTTTTAGCTCGTACTATTTTGGAGATAATTAGACGTAGAGAAGTATATAAGGTACGGCAGTAAGGTGAAATTGCGGTAAAAACTGACCGACTACCTATATCTAACTTCTCGTAGAATAGAGCTACGATATTGCTATAATATAGAGGCGATAGAGAAGAAAAAGAGCTTTTAGCCCGTAGTATTTTAGAGATAATTAGACGTAGAGAAGTATAAGGTATGGAGCTTCGAGCAGAGCTGCGAGTAGAGCTTCGAGCAGAGCCTCGTGCAGAGCTTCGAGAAAAGCCTCGTGCAGAGCTTCGAGCAGAGCCTCGTACAGAGCTTCGAGCAGAGCAGTGAGGTAAGATTGCGACCGACGAGTTTTACGACTGATGATTTTTGCGACCGATAAAAATAAAACTAACGAAAATACGACTAACTAATATAGCTACGACGTTGTTATTTATTGTAATAGACAGAGAAGATAAAGAGCTTTTACCTTATAGTATTTTAGAGATAATTAGACGTAGAGAAGTATATAAGGTATAGCAGTAAGGTAGAATTGCGATAAAAACTAACCAACGAGTTTTGCGACTGACCGACTTTTACGGCTGACTGATGAGTTTTACAACCAACCGTGTAATATAGCTACGACGTTGTTATTTAATGTAATAGATAGAAAAGCTAAAGAGCTCCTACCTTGTAGTATTTTTATAATAACTAGACGTTATAGAAGGGTTGAGATAGAGCGTTGTAATAGAAGAGCTGTCGCCTAATAAGAAACAATGAGTTTGTATACAAAGGGGGCCCATAAGCTCTCAGACTCTCGGGGAGAAATTCCTCTTGGTGTAATCTAATTGGTCCAGGAGTCCACAGGACTAGGGTAAGGTCCACAAGCGTAGCGCTAGCCCTTAGCTACGTCGTGGCGCAATTTCTCCCCGGGGGTCTGATTCATGAGATAAGAGCTGCTGAGTTTCCGAGTGCCGCAAACGCCAAGAGCATTTCCACTCTGTAACAATCCAGTTATATTCATTAGTCAAGTACCGGAATGCTGCACCTCCGGCAGCTAGACACTCAGTTCTCCGAGTACCCTGCCGTTCCCCAGTGAGAACTGGAAAATCCTACGACAGTTCTTTCCCCCAATTGCTCTGGCCACGTTGCGGCTGTTAGGTCTTCACGACAGCTGAGCATCTTCGTATATCACGCTCAAAATATCTCCTAACCTCACAAAGTAGTTATCTTGTACAATGCTTCTATTCGACGTAAAGTTCGGCTTTCAATCAGCTACGTTCTTTTATATCTATCATGCAACAACTCTTCCTTGACGGGCAGGCAGGCAGGCAGTTCCATTCCAACAAAGATGGCGGAATGGTATTAAATCAGTTCTCAGGTACTCAGGTTAATACTGTCATTGGGGTTAAATCATGAGTCGGCAGAGCTCATCTTAAATTCTAGCTATCAGATTCCTCTGCGAAGCATATATGCGACTTCTCGTTAAGTGTTTAAGGGAAATACGAAAAGCATCATCACGTTATTTGGTTGTCTAAATAAGCCAGATGCTAAGAATACGGTAAATTCAAAATCCAATTTATTAACCAAAGCTATTCAATCATTCGAGTTATTCAGGATCCTCTAACTAGCAGACTCTCCAATTCAAGAATCTCTGAGCCAACGTACCGCAGCCTACTCACATGTCTAGTATCCCCTTTCAACAGCTGCAGGTTGCCAGCTTTAACCCCAATCTTCCATGGCGACTATCCTAAATTAACATTCCCCAACCGTGCTTCTCACAGATAACTTACAGACCCATTTGCAGCCAATACACCTATAACTAAACAAGTTAATGCTCCAGCATGGCGTCTCAGATACAACATAACTGCAGGCGTGCAGGCGTGCAGATGGCTTGCTGCGGGCGGAAGACCCACAGACCGGGAATGCAGCCGCTCCGGGGGAGAGGTTCGAGTTAGGACTCCGCAGGAGAGGTCTAAATAGAGCAATAGAGTTGTAAGTTTTACGCGTAGCTGGTTCGTAGGAGTCAGATTAAGGGCGGCAGTAATTAGTAGTGGAGAAATAGTCCAATGCATGCCTGCTAGCGCAATAAGGCTCAATAACCCCAAAGATTAGCGGTTGTATCCTCCCACGTACATAGCCTTATGCCGTTTGTGCAAGTGAAGATGGTTCAATTTGCAGCGTAGATCGTGCAGCGATGTCATGGTGTTTCGATGGGACCCGCCGCCCACGTGTCTTGGCCTTTGCTCAATAAACGGGGATCGACACTAGGCGTCGGCCTCCCAGCATCGCTACCAGCCAGCTGGGCGACGATGTTTCTGTCTGCGAACCTTAGGCGTCTTCAACGCCGATCAGCGATCAGGCTACTGAGCCTGGCCACTCGTTGCTTGGACATTTTTGTAAATTGATTCTCTGTTGGGGAGAGTAGTAGAGCGGATCTGAGCGCCCGAGGTGAGTGGAAGCATCCTCAATGCTACCTGCCGTTAAGAGCGGTTTACATCATCGCAACATCATGGATTTATGCCCAGAATGCCTTGCTCATCCGCCAGTCGGGTAGCCGTCAGTTTAGTCATCTCACGCATGTTGTTCTGGAATGCTGGTGTCGCGGATACGGACCCCCTCTCCCCACCAAGTTCTTCGGAGCGTGGTCTAGAAGCAATGGTGACCCCATTTTGCATAATTAAGGCGGAATCAATCCCATGGTTTTCTTAGAAACACTGAGCATTGAGAGGGAGTGGCGTCCGCCAGCCCAGGTTGGGTCAAGCTAGGGACGCTTGATGTACTGCCTAAACCAGCATTAGGCGGCAAACCCAGAAAATACGCCGGAAGGCGTGAGTGGAAAGATTTGCTATCGGATGACTGTTGAGTGTATCAGTATGGCCATGGTTCGATTTTTGCTGGGGCATCATCCCCTCTTCAAAGACACGTGTCTGATAAAGGATAAAGGATATTTTGTTGAGATTCTTCTTGCGCTAGTATTTTTGGGTCAGAAGATCAATACATTCCCAGCTTTTTCTGGAACGTGTGCAATCAGGTGCATCGTGACCTCTGATTCATCGATTTTTAATTTCTGTATTGAACGAGAATGCAGGAAACTCAATCGTGCAATCGGTGGGGTATTGATTATGCAGCATGACGCTGAAAGAAACAACCAGGTCTGTTGACTAGTCTCACGAAACTTTCGGTGCTGAATGGGGCCCGCTGTCTACCAAAAGAAAATCGTGTAGTCGAGCGTTTCCCCTTAATAGGTGGGTGAGCGGTAATAACGGTCTAGCGGGACGAAGCGTTCTCGACTCAATGCAAGAATGTCTGAGGCAAGGTTGTGACGTTCATCACTTCCTAATCGCTTTAGCCACATCAAGGAGGCGAGTGGAAACCGGAACCCTAGTATTGACCCCGCCAAGGGCAAAGAACGGCAGGATGTGAAGGCAGCATCGATGAGGTTCAATTGGGGATTCAGGATTCAAAGGGGTCATATTAAAGCTTAAAGGCAAACCCGTACTCGTATTCGCGATGGGGAACGAGGCACAGAACGAGACACAGCCTACCTGTTCGGCCGTCGGCGATGAGGGAAAGCCGGGAGCTGCGGGAGGCGGATAATGCGGCCACTGCAAGAATTTCTAGAAGGACAGACGATCCGTATTTTCGATGCCAAGGATTGAAGCTTCATTGGGGGAAGGTCATGCGACAAGTCTGAAGCATCGTGCTTTAGCCACTTTCTGCTCTCGTAGAAGACGCCCCTCATCTTCGGGTCGCGGAAAAACACTCAAAAGCTGCAAGTCAACGGCAAATCGGCGCACAAAAGTACTGCATAATTGCATTGAGGTACGAAACCCCTGCTCAGAGCCGAGATGTTCAAACACTCGGGCGAACCAGCTTTGACAAGTTTGCGAGAAAGACACATCCAAGTGCCATAAGAGAGGTTTCGTTAAGAAATCTTTCGAAATACCCGCCTAGCGCTAGGCCTCCCACCCTTTATACACAATCTTGCTTCCATACTTTTGCCCCTTTTTAAGGACTACCATTCCTTGATATTCAGGGGTATTGACCGCATTGACATAACGACTTGGCTCTACGCAGAACCCCGATCTTCGTCCACGAGCCGGAAGACCTTCAACAGCGGGGACATCGATGTACTTGCCCGTATAGAATTGAAAAGCCGGCTCTGTGCTAGATACCTCAAGATGCAATTTCGTTTCTGGATGGTAGAAAGAAGCTAACTTCTGGAGTGGGAGATCCCGCGTATCTATAGGCACACTAGCTGGATCAGTATTAATTATGAAGCAGTCGTCAATGTCCGGCTCCTCCTGGCCAAGAGTGAAGCTCTTGCTTGGAACAACGCCTGGATATTCCTGAATAGGTCCAGTGGGAATTCCACCAGCGTCGACCACCTGATATTTGTTTGTCACCAGAGTGACTTCAGTACCCGATATCATGGTGTCTCCCGTGAGGTTAAAATAGCTATGGTAACGTGATATTTAGTCAAATGCGACGACTCATATACTTATTGATCCTTACCTGTGATTCGTCATTCCGATGACGGTTTCTTCTACACCATTGTCCCCTACTAGCTCTGCCTCATATTCGATCTGTAGCATCGTCTTCTCTATGCCGTCCTCTTGTTCTTTACCAGGAGTATACCAGACGCTCACGCTTACCGTGCCTGGATACCCTTCCTCGCCATCTGGGCTTGTGTACTTGAACAGGATGCAGTCTGTACCATGCCGAGTTACCCGTGCCGGTCCCTCGAATTCCCGCTTTCCCCAACCCTTATTCCCACCATGCAAAGAATTAGGTCCATTATTGGCTGCCAGTTGATATGATTTGCCATTGAGGTTGTTTATCTTGGCCCCTGAAATACGGTTCGCGATCCGGCCAATAGTCTCACCAAAAAAGGGCGCATTATACTGCTTGTAGAGGTCTGCGCTTGGGAAGTTCTGGACAATGTTCTTCCCATTAATCTGGAATTTCTGGATAATCGCTCCAAGAGGAAGGAAACTGAAATCATTGGTCGAAGACATGCTGCCGATTCCAATGGCCGATTATGAGGTCAAGACAGAAGCGGGTCCGATCCTCTCTAGTCGGGATCGAAATGCTTAGGTAAGGTCCGAATAGCTGTTTACTCATGTTAGAAGGAAAATCTGACCAAAAAGAACGAGTTTCGGTGGCTTGAGTCTACAAAGCAGATCTTGTAGATTCAACGCCAAAGAAATGGGTCCACAGATCAGTTGTGTCTAATACAAGAAGACCTCTCATAGGACGAATGAGGGGTTCTATGAACATGTAGAAAACCTACCCAAAAGCAGCTGAATATTACAATCTTCACAGTTTAAGCTTCGGCTTTTAGGCCAGATGTCATGTTCAAATGGACTTTTCATACTCTACGCACGAAATGATGTGACGATGAATCCATGGCTTTTAGGCTAATCCGGTGGAAACATACATTCTTCCGGTGGGATGATCGGCCGAGCCTTTCGTGCAAGTTTAACGACTATTCCAACAAGAGCGAAACGCCAAAGGGCATAACATCCGGATGCAAAAGTTGAGAAGACCAGTATCAAGCAGAAGCTTCATACATTTACGATTGAATTTTGGGAGCTCGGTTCTCAAGCTATGTTTAGTCATGTTAGTCATTCTCTGGTCAGTGCGCTTGTGCAGGACTCGGCACAGGAGAATAATCAGAATGTTGCGCCATTTCATAATGACATTCCAGGTCGCTCACTATTCAAACATATTCGAAGTAGATGTGGTGAATGGAAAAGTGGTGATACAATTATTCTGAACAGGACCGGCACGCATGATCTGTCCTTCTTGCCGAGCTGCTACCATGGAATTATCTCCTCGGAATCCGCCTCGGAGTAAATACCGATTTGCCATACCCCTGAATGCGCATTAAAACGTCATGATTGAACCTTCATTTTGAGAAGTGCTCCAGATGAGTAGAGCCATCTACTCATGCCAAATAATCCATATCCCTAAACACCTCAAACACCGTCAACTAATGACCCCTACCAACGCCGGAATGTGCATCTGTAGCCTGACGCTTGAACGCTTGAAAGTTACGACGGACAGACCTGCAATGAGAAATTACATGATGATTATGTGCTAACCGGGTTAATGAAATTATTGAAATCAAGGTCGCTCGGATCGTTCCAATCGGGCATCATGGGGCCTGTCGAGGATGCGTTCATTGAGAATGGGTCCAGTGCCATGGCGGTTGGGTCGTAACTCATGGGTGAATCAAATGTGGAGAGATATTTGAAATCTATTGGGGACTCGTCCAGCATCGAGGGTTCTGCCGCCCACGATGACCGTATCAAATTCGATGGATCCAGGCCAGAGCGCATGAATGTTGTGGAAATGAAAGGCGTGTCAGATTTCACGGTTGAAGTGATTTGCGACTGCCTTGGAAATGGACTGTTCATTGGCGGTGTTGGTGGCGCGCCGTTGCGAGCAAATGGATCATTGAATGGCATTGACTTGGTAGTTGGAGTGCCATATGACGAGGACGAGGAGGCATGACCGTGTTCTGAATCCGAACTTACGGATCCCCTGCGGTGTATATATCCTGCGCCTCGTTCGAGAAGTCGTTGCTGCATGCGACTGCAGTCTTCTTCGAATCCCTCGTAATTGCTGCCGGTATCGCTGGTAGGATGCAAAAGATCAAGTCTTTCAAGAATATCGTGTGTGAGAGGGTGACCGCCTTGCGCTTCTGGAAGTGGCTGTCCAGGCCAGCCTTGACCGCTCTGTAGCCGACTGTAGAGCTCCCTGAGTCCGGCCACTAGCTGCGCCTGCTGCTGCTCGAGCATCTCAACATATCTGCACTCGTTAGCAACAGAACAAGCCTTGGCGAAAGGGGAGCGTATTACCCTTTGGGATACACCTTGTCTTGTGACTTCTTCCTTTCACCAAATACACAGATGGCATTATCTGCCTTACACCGACTGCACGGATTGGCTCCATCACACTACGCCAAAATTAGTATTTTATTAGTGCAGACAAAAATCGATTCATCTGCAGCTTACCTTTGATTTCTTCAGACGGCAGCGATCACACGCCTTACACACTCTCTTCCTTACGTTATCTTGCGACGACTCCATGGAACCAGACCGTTGGGACGATGACATGAAAAACACGCAGAGGTTTAAGGAGCAACGAGGTCAGATAGAGCTAGTATGTAGACGATACCTTAAGTGAGACTGTAATGCAATTGAGGTCGACAAAGCAGATATTGCTGTTATAATGAGCAGAGCAGCATCAAATGATGTGAGCTGAGGTACCAGGGTGGACTCTTCCAAACGTATGGGATGGCATGTGGGTGGACAGGGCATTATATCTGTTCGCGTCAAAGGTTAAGACGAGCCCGGATTTAACGGTTAATAAACATGTAATTATAAAAACAGGGCCCTGCAATGCGAAAGCACACACTTACTCGGCGGGCACACATCATCACAGACCGAGAGAACTAGATTACATTTGGCCGGCCAGGGATAAGGCGGGTTGGCGTGCTGCGCCAAACCTTACCGAAGTGACGAGTTGTAACGGCGCGCGACTCGGGCTCGAGAGTTGCGCCGTGGGGTTTCTTGAGTAGGAAGCAGGACAGGCAGGACATGGCACCTAGCTGGGAACCACCTGATTTGATCATGCAAAGCGGAATACGGCATTACTTGCGATGATGGCTTGCACGGCTATCGGATCCAGAGCAAGACCGACCGGCAGCTCGCATCTAGGCAGCTTGCCGCTACCCACAGCGCTTTGACATCCACCACATCTGTATTATCATCATTAATAACCAGCCCTGGCCCGTGAACGAAAGATTCCTCGGCCGAAACAGCGAAATTTCTGATCACTTGCTCCCTCTATCGCAATTGAAAATGGCTCACGGCTTCACCGTCGAACGGTTCTGACGTCGAGCGCAGCCTTAATCGCGCACAAACACCGAAATACAGCGAGGGCGAGCAGTGAAGCATAGCGAAGGAGCAATTCCTTTGGCCATCCCCCCCCAAAGCCACGCATCTACGTACTCCCAGAGCGCTTTACGAATTACGCAAAACGAGGCAGAACAGGCCGGATTATTCGTTGCTTGTTAACTCCGCCATCCTCTTCAGGACAAACGCCCAGCGAAGCTGCTTACAGAATGCATGGATGACTCCCATCCTGCGTGGTGGGATCGAAAGTCCCTGCCAGAGGCCAGTAGCAATCGTGGTACCAGTCCCTTAATTTGTGGGTCAATGCTTTCGTGGTGCTTATCAATCTACGCCTGGTGCGAGTTTAGTCCGCACGTCCTCTTCGAGAAATACTTGGCATGGCTTCCATCGCACGAAATATCTACCATGATTTCTCATAACGTATAGTATAACGTTATCTCGACAAATGTTTTAAAAATCTTTTTAAGCTTCTTTCGCTGCCCCTCAAACCCCCGCTTGGCTTGTTTGCGGCGTCTCGAGATCCCGCGTCCGCTGTGTTTTCTAAGTCACGCCGCCCAATCGGCATCGAGTCAAGGGCAGCCCGTCCTCTCATACGTCCGTATATACGATTTACCCTGCATATATTGCAATGGTCATCGGCTGCACATGTTGTTTTCAGCCCAAGGCGTAATTACTGAACATAAGATTTGTCCGAGGTGCATTTCAAATTTCCTTCTCTCCAGCCTGCCACTCTCTCCACGTGCTGTCGTAAGGCATCGTGGCTGAGATCCATAGTTTGCATTGAGGTCAACGGCTTCGTAACTCGTACTCAGCTCGACACTCGCTTCAACTTCGGCAACTGTGCAGTTTTAGAGTAAGCTTAAGTCTTGCGTGTAACGTCAGCATCAACAGTGCTGTTGTCAGCGCCCAGCGCGAATAGGAAATTCTTACCGAACATGGAGTGCATTGATCCACAGTCCCTGTTGGACAATTTCGCGATATGCGACCCGCTGACGGTACTTTTATAACTCGACGAAGTTCTTTGACTCGACAGACAAAACTCCAGACTTTCCTTCGCAGAACTGATCGGGTGCGATATCGCAATCTTCGTTCATCCCGGTATCCTAGGCAGCACAGGTACTCTGCTTCCAAATCTGGCTTACCAACAGAGCCACCCGGAGAATTTATATGACCGATCACACAGCATATCAATACCGAAACTTTCACTGTATTTCAGCACAGAAGCAGCGAATACCTGCTAACCTCTATCGCGTAACCTCCTTACTAAGCCCTAAAGGTTAGTTCTTGGTAGGGTTGAATGCACAGTCATAATTTCTTAGCCGCCAAGTGCGACTTTTAACCTATCACGAGATAATCTATCTCCTCGGCTTCATACTTATGCTGCTCCGTCCAAGTTTTAAGCCTCCGGTGTTGATTGATAAGGTAGCAACGCCTTTTGGTAGGCGTCAGCAACGGCTGAACTAGATCAAGTAAGTATTGCGACCCAGATCCTAACCTAGGGGCGGAGCTCCACCATGAGCATTCATTGGTGAGACTCCTTTAATAACTTCCCAGTAATTTCAATCCACGTTGACATCGTACATCATAAACGATTTAACATATTACAGACCTGGCCTCCAGGATTCAACCCTTACTTTCCAATCTGTGGATATTTTCCCCTGTCAGAATCGCTCATATTGCCGCGTTTCGCAGAATCAAATATTTAATGTCGTTGGCTTTGAATGACCATAATATATTTTATTGCGAAACAGACCCAAAATATGACTGTGGCTTTCTAGAAGAAGAAGTGGTTGCTCACCTACGACTGACTGACCGTGTCGAGCGTATACCGAAGTGTGCTTGATAATCGTTGCATCGCATGGTGCGCATAATCCTAGCACGTCAAAGCTTCAGCAATATGGATGTCTGAGGTTACCAAATACTGGCAGTCTTACTCACATTTTGACGTGCGGATTCCTATACACTATTCAAAATGGAGCAATAGGTTTCTTTTTTTTTGCATTTGTTCCTAAAGAGTCTGCATGTGGCGATTACTATACGAGGTTCTGGGGCCTGGCCATTTAGCGACTTCGCTTTCCACATCAGGGAATAATTTGAGCAGACGAACAGGTTACTCAGAACAATGCGCCGATCTCACGGAAATAGAAATTTCGCTAATTATTTGAGAGTCCCCGATCGTAAGATGTTGGCAACACAAGCCACTCCCTGGAAGGATGAGCAAGCCACCTCCACCGAAAAGCCACAAATACCAAAGAGGTCAATGGGATTGACAAATCTCTAACACCATAAAGGGTTGGGTTTAACTACTGCCACTTTTGACATAAAGCTGAATTCTGACGGCTTCAATACCTCCCTAACAGTAAGATACCGACTTGCCGACGCGGGGTGCGTAACAGCCTTACGTGGCTTGCTCCGCCACAAAATTCGTGTTGCCAAATGCACAAGCATTTAGCATATACCCCTAATCTCGAAAAGACTTCCTCAAACAGAAGATTCATACTTTTTCGTCCACATATTCCACGTAATCATTATCATAGCCCCTTAATTTCTCGCTCTGTACATTGGCATCAAGTTCGAATTACGTACTGTTCACTGCCTCGATGTGCACATGCAATAGAACTAAAGGCGCCCATCGCACAGTGCCATACCTTCCTACCAAACATATCCGGTTCTTTCACAGCAATGGGTCTAATGTAGCTCTAAATTTCCCTTTAGCTTCGATCACTCGACACTAGTCTCTGACGAAAGGTGCTTTCGGATCAATTTAGTCTGTGGTAGAGTTTATTGAGAGCTGGACAAATATGGACACTTCTTATGCTAGGAACTAGAGCACTGGGACTGGAATATACCATGGCGCTGGTGATGGGTGTACTCAATGTCCAATACAGTCAGTACATAAGTTAGCCAGATTACTAAGACCCTATCGTTCAGAATATACTCACCAATACCATTCTTCTAGTCATCTCTACTAAAACATATGACAAGGATTCTACCCTCCAGGCTCGGTCTTTTAATCTCGTCCTTCGCACACTTTAAGAGAGCCTGTGGCTATCAACGCAAAGCATACATGTAGATCATTATATCCCACTATTAACCAGCTAGACAATGCTCTTATCAATATTTAATATCGGTATGAGGCCGTGTTTATATTGAATATTGAATATTTTGCCAAGCCTCCATTCAAATATAAGTTGCGAACCGCGCACCTAATGATAGAATCAAGGCCTTGGCCCATACGTACGCCCAAAAATCGCCTAAAACAGACATTTCGCGTTCAAAACAGACATCCTACGTTGCCCTATAACCTTTATATACCTTATTGTTGTATATTCATTAACTATGGTATAGTATATCTTTTTAGTATTTAGGGTGGTAGAACTATAGGGCTGGCTATTATATATTCTCTTCCAATATTGAACATATTACATTGATATTGAATATTGAACGTCAATATTCAATAATCACTAATCAATACTGAATATTGATAAGAGCACTGCAGTCAGATACTATGAACAAAATCTTGAGGGAACAAGTCACAATAGTCATTACTATAACGCTCACTAGCAGTCTAGGCCCGCTGACAAATCGGAAGACCGAAAGACCGACCACGCGCGAGCGGTGTACCGACTTGTCCGAACGCGAAGCTAGCTCACTGATTCTCGAGTACGATGGCATAGCGGAAAGATAGTCGACCGATTAGAGAGCTGAATAAGATATACCCTAGTTTGGGGATGGTATTTTTGATAATCAGGGCGTGGAACATGCCGATCGCGTCAGCAAGTGTGGCTTCCTTTGCGCCAATTAATCATCTGCTGATGAACCGAGGCGACTATCGTGGACAGACGCGCTGGAGTATGGTTTGCGAAGAAACACTGTCGAGGATATTTTCGTTAGAAACAGCATAAGCTTTCTAATGTCTGATGACGTTGGATTGCACAAATCGATAACTGACTACAAGTCCAACTAACCGAACAGCTTTTCCTGCCAGTACTCACTTCCCATGTCGTTTTTCCTCTCGTTCGTGTAGTCACCTTCTTCTCAGAAGTCAGCGTTTGCCTGTCAGTGACCACAACATCTCTTCAGCCGTCATGAATATAACAACTCCTCCGCGCCAAACGGCCTGTATCCATTCGCTCAGTGCCATCTATCAATTTAAAAGCGAAAGCTCTATACGCAGGAGCCCCCTCTACAACACTCTACTAACCAGATTATGTAGGTTTCTATGGCGCAGCACAAGCTAATCAAGTTATTTAACAGCCAATCAACTGCTCAGCTTATATAGAGGCTTATAGGCATACTCAGGTGCAGCGCATGGGGCGTCAGAAAGCTCTATCAGAGCTATCACCAAATACTACATTTCAAGCACACGATGGTGAGAAATGGGAGAGGTGAGAAATGGGAGATGCGAAAACGGGCTCCGGGGACCAATTTTGGGTGCAGATCTGCAAGATATCGTTCTGCAAAAAGGACGAGTGCTGGTTACCTCATATCGAGCGACTCAACTCCAAAGAATATGCCTATATATCAAATAGTAATGAAATTAAAAGCTTCGTATTTCTGAGAACGGCTGCTTGATTCGGCTGGTTTGATTGGTGGGCTCTTATCGATAATGTAAGGACCAATTTTGACGGGTTAAGGGATAACGTCTTAGCCACCCAGACGAGACAGCCACCCACCCGAGACAGTGCACGGGCCTCCTAGGAAAATCAAAATCAATTTGACCTCAAAATCAACCCTAAAATCAACCCAAATCAACCCAAATCTAC